>ENA-ORXT01000389-ORXT01000389.1-marine-metagenome-genome-assembly--contig:-NODE-389-length-72019-cov-39.864780_pt1 | contig 72019 bp, 65 predicted proteins | sample MGYA00237868_ERZ511482 | MGnify/ENA metagenome assembly ERZ511482 | reverse complement strand
CGCTCCTACGCTGGTCCCTGTGCACCGCTCCGCTCGGGCCGACGTTCGTCGGACACGGTTTCACATCGAGTTGGAGCGGCTCGTCCCTCGCTCGCGTCCCGCTCGTCCCTCGCTCCTACGCTAGTTCCTGCTGCACCGCTCCGCTCGGGCCGACGTTCGTCGGACACGGTTTCACATCAAGTTGGAGCGGCTCGTCCCTCGCTCGCGTCCCGCTCGTCCCTCGCTCCTACGCTAGTTCCTGTACATGTTTGGGGAGATGAATGATTGATCGAGATGTGAAGCGGTGTCTTGGACAGATGGCCAAGGGGGTGCAGGTGGTGGGTGCTTCCCACGACGGCGTGACCCGGGCCTACTGTTCACACTGGGTCAGCCAGATTGCGTTCGAAGAGCCAATTCTGATGTGCTCGGTATCGCCTAAGCACGACACGTTTCCGCTCATGGAAGCTTCGGGCGAATTCTCGGTATCGATACTGGCAGGCGACCAGGTCGCCGAAGGTCAGTACTTCTCGTACCCGGGTCGCAAGTTCAAGTACATCGCGCCCGAGTACATCGAGATGGTCGATGGGCTCCCGATCGTGGCGAACTGCATTTCGTGGCTGCGCTGCGAGATCTTCGACCGCCTCGAAGCTGACCGCATCGAAGGACTTGACCACGTGATCTTTTTCGCCCGGGTCACTGCAGTTGGCGAAGGGCGCCTTGGCGAACCTCCGCTCGTCTACTCGTCGCGACATGGCTGGCGTATCGCCGACACCAAGGCCCGCGAAGCTGGGCGATCAGTCAGAGACGAGCTACTCCAGCGCATCGCCGACAGCACGCCCGAGAAAAGCCAGGACTGACAAACCAAGCGTATCCCTCTCGACGTATCTCTCTCGACTCCAACCCTGGTCTAGGAGCGCTCGACGAAAGAGCGAACCGGCCCGCCGGCTTCATCAATGATTCGGATTCGGGCCGGGTGAACATGATTGTCCGCCACGTGGTACTGCTGCCGAAGGACCATGGCCGCGCCGGTCGTTGCTAGTTCAGGCCAATCGAGGCGCAGCTGACCACCGACAATGCGGTGCCGTCGCCGACCACGACGTTGGCGGGGTTGAAGACCCAGCGCTCTTGCACCGTGACGTTGGTTCCTTGGTTCATCAAGGTGACCGTGCCGGTTCCGTTGCTGAGCTGACCCTCGACCGATGACCGAGTTGCGCCTTGGGCACCATTGGTTTCGACGAATCCAGATAGCTCAGTTCGGTTCGTGAACATAATTTGCGCAATATGGCCAGCATCGTCGCCAGCCTGAAAACAGACCACCGAGACGTTGGCACTGGGCGCAGCAGTCGGCACCGAAGACGCGGTTGCGTTGGGATCGGGCGCGGTGTCTGACGCCAGGAACTGCGCTGCGACCCATCCCGTCGTGTCGTTGTCGCCAAAGGTGATGCGCTGCCATGTCAGACCATTGGCAACCGTGCGTTCGCCGGTCGAGAAAACATGTCGCGTGCCGAGTGGCAGCGCACCAACGACATCGTTTTCAGTACCAGGACCGGAGCGCACATTGAGCCCATCAGGAACGCCGACGACCTGCCAAAATCCCGGCTCCGCCTCGGTTGGCGGCACCGGTGTTGGAGCCTCGCCGACGACGGTCGGCGCTTCGCCGGTCTCGGGAATATCGTCGTCGCCGGTGGCGACAGAGTTCGACCGGTTGTCCAACACAATTGCGGTGACCAGCACTGCACCAGCCGCAACTAACAGGCCAAGCAGCAAACCCGCCAGCAACCGCCCGGGCTTGCGACCACCGACGTTGACCGCTGGCATCTCGTCGGTGATGGGAAAATGATCCACGGTTTGGGGCAACACGGTGGTGCGATGGGGATCGTAGGCCATAGTTCTTTCGCTGCCAGCCCGAACTTTTCAGGATCAGCTGACACCATCTTGCCAGCGTCAGCGGCGCTATCGCGAGCACTTCGGTGCGTCTTGGCGAATGCGACCCAATCGAGATCTACAGGTCGAGGTCGGTCGGTGGACCCTCGCGTGTCAGTGAGCCCTCGCTCTCGATGTCCTCGCGTCGGATGCCAAGCAGGAACAGCACTGCATCGAGGTACGGAAGATTGAGTTCAGCGTCTGCTGCGCTCGCCACAACGCGCTTGGCGTTGAACGCAATACCCAGCCCAGCGGCTTCGAGCATCGCAATGTCGTTCGCTCCGTCGCCCACCGCCACAATCTGGCGAGTGGCCAAACCTTCTTCGGCCGCAATCATGTGCAACAGCTGTGCCTTGCGTTCGCGATCGACGATGGGGCCCTCGACCCGGCCCGTCAGCACACCATCGCTGATCTCGAGCGTGTTTGCGAATGCATAATCAAGCCCGAGTTCGTCTTTGAGCCGTTCGGTGATCGAGGTGAACCCGCCGCTCACGATCGCGATCTTGAAACCGAGATGGCGCAACGTTGCGATAAAGGTACGGGCTCCAGGTGTCAAGCGCAGCCGATCCCAACCCTTGTCGAGGATCGACTTGGGCTGGCCAGCTAACAGTCGGACCCGCGACCGCAGCGCCTCTTCGAAGTCGATCTCTCCTTGCATTGCCCGCTCGGTGAGTTCAGCGACCTGATCGCCAACCCCGGCCAGCTCGGCCAGTTCGTCGATCATCTCGTTCTGCACCAATGTGCGGTCGACGTCGAGCACCATTACTCGCAGTGCTCGGCGAGGGAGTCCCTGGGGCTGGATTGCGACGTCCATGTCGGGGAAGTCTTCGCGTAGTTTCACCAGCTCGGTGCGCAACGCCTGCGGATCGCCACCCGTCACCGCCAGCTGATAGCTCCATGCAGGATACTTCGAAAGCCGTTCGAGACGGTCGACGTTGCCGCCGGTTTTGGTGACCACGCCCGTGACGGCAGCCAACTCGGCGGCCTCGAGTCGCTGGCCCAGCACGGTGACGATCGTGCCCGTCGGCTTACGCATCGGTGTTGCTTCGACCGGCTCGAACTCAATGCTCAACCCGCGGTCATAACCGACAAGCAGCAGCTCTTTGAGCAGGTCTCGGCCGTCGGGAATCTTGGCAACGATGTTCAGCGAGATGTGATTGCGGATGACAATCTGCTCGACATCTTCGATCTCGGCGCCGGCCTTGGCCAGCGTGCCGAGCACGTGGGTCGTGATGCCCTCTTTGTCCTGCCCATCGACCTGAATGAGAAAAGTCTGATGGATGCCCGTCTCTTTCACGTATGCAGCCTAAAGGCGTCGGTGCACAGGTGAGTCGGTCTCGTGGCCACGCCAAGAGTTGCCCCCTTGCGCACCCGCTGGGTCAGACGAGCACAGACGTGGCGACTGCTTCTCGGCGCTGTTGGCCAGACAGGGCAGCGATCGACTGCATCACTTCTTCGGTCAGCTCGGCTCGTGCCGTGCTGGTGCGCTTGTTGTTGGCCCACCGGCCCATGCCGATAGGGGCACCGAACCGAATCTCGATCGGGCTGTGGAACCGGGGAATGATCTTTCCGACTGGCTGAGCCTCTCCAGTACCGGTCAGCGCAACCGGAATGATGGGTGCTCCTGAACGAAGCGCCATCTGCGCAACACCTGGGCTCCCCGGGTTGAGGAGCCCATCGCGCGAGCGGGTGCCCTCGGGATGGACCCCGACCACGCCGCCTTCGTCCAGTATTTCGTGCACGCGATCGAGCGTGACCCGCACTCGTTTGCCGCTGCGATCAAGAGGAAGCATGCCGGTCATCGGAAAGAGCCGACGGGCGATTGGATGCTCGAGGTATTCGGATTTCCCGAGGAACGAAACGCGACGATCCAAGCTGTACATCACCAGCAGCGAGTCGATGAACGCCAGGTGGTTGGCCGCCAGCACGACCGGCCCCGTGGCTGGAACATTTTCGAGTCCGACATGGGTGACATCGAGCCACCGGTTACGAAGTGGTGCAGACAGGCCTCGGCCGATCCAAGCATGCTTTCCCGCAGAAGCCACCGCAGCAGCAAGCACGTCTTTGTCGACGCCCGCAGGGGCGACCGGCGTCGCATCGGCGGTCTTGGTGACGGCCTCGGTGCTCATGGGGTCTGTCCAACCGACAGCCACATCACTGGCTGATGGGTTACGAGGCGCTCGCCGGTCCACGCCAGCGTGGCCCCGCGGCGTCCCGCAAAGGGGCTCACGACTGGCGTGCGTTCTACGCCGCTCGTCAGGTGACCAATGACTTGTCCCGCAAAGATCGAATCTGGATTCGACAGCGCAGCAGGCTGAAATACGCCGCCTCGCGGTGCGACTACTAGCCGCTCGACGGCTTCGAACCGTTCGCCTTCGACATCTGCTGCTACCGAAGTGATGACTGCTGTGTTTGACCGAGAAGCTGTGGCGTGTTCCATAGACATTATTCTCGCGGGGCTATGTGACCTGTGGATTACGGCAACATGAACACCCCTATTTAAGGTGTATGCCCTGTCGTAGACATCGGTCACAGCGCTATTTACGCCACCCAAAAATTGGACTGCTCAAGAACGGTGTTGGGCGTATTCGACAACTCGAGCCATGACATCGTCGTTGGACTTCTCGAGCGATCCCATGTCGAAGGGTGGCTGCGGGTCGTATTCGATCATCAGTTGGCTCGCCTCAGCGGCGGTTCGGTCATAGAGAACTTCGACCAGGCGCAACGCCATGTCGATGCCGCTTGACACGCCCGCCGCGGTTATCACCCGTTGGTCGAGATGTTCGACGACCCGTTCGGCGACCGGTGTGGCGCCATGTTTTGTCAATAGATCACGAGCGCCCCAATGAGTCGTAGCGGTCAGGCCGTCGAGTAGCCCGGCCGCCGCCAGCACAACCGATCCGGTACAGACCGACGTCGTGAACGTCGAGCTTTGATGGGCAGTACGAACCCAGTCCAGTACTCGCTGGTCGGTTTCGAGGGCCCGGGTTCCGGTTCCTCCGGGAAAGACGATCAGGTCAGGTTCGGGGAAATCTTCGAAGGTGCCGTCGACATGGATTGCCAACATGGCGTTGTCAGACCGCACCGGACCGAGTTCATGACCAATGAAGGTGATGTCGATGTCGGGAATGCGCTGCAGAACCTCGTAGGGACCAATCCCGTCGAGGGCGGTGAATTGGGGGAACAGCGGGATGACGGTTTGCAAACTCATGGTGGAGAGCGCTTTCTACTGAGAGGTTGTTTCGTGGGAGAATCGTTGGCGGTATCCCTCGGGGGACACACATCGACTGGACCCTGCAAAGACCACAGTTGCACTCGATGCAAACCAGAAGACGAAGGGGACACTCATCGATCTTGATCGCAAACCTGCAAGGCGTCAATGACGCCTTTCCCACAATTCAGGCCATCGCTGGGGAGCGCGCTCTGCGGGCATCGCCTGAGAAACATGTTTAGGGAAGGCCGGCGCCGGGCAGCCTGGCTTCACGAAGATTGCTGACGAGGCCGTCACCCGCCTGCGGGCCTCTGTCACAAATCAGACAGGCACAACAAGGAGATATTCATGAGCGGTACCACTTTCAAGATGACCCAACTTGTAGGCGAGTCCTCAGAAGGAATCGAAGAGGCCGTACAGGTTGCCCTAAACACATCTGGCGACAAGGTACGCGGCCACACCTGGCTCCACGTCACCGATATTCGGGCCAACCTCGGCGACGGCGGAGTCGTCGATCGCTGGCAGGTCGCTGTCGACGTCGCTTTCCGAGTCGAAGACTAGAACCGAAAAGAATTGATTGCCGCCCACACGGCCTTCAATCGTGCCGCTGTCGCACCTGTTGTGACGGCGGCACTGTCGCGTACAGGCAGCTAGCAGCTGGTCGATCAGCGAGTCGGTACGCACCCGCTCGCGCTCCGCTGCCCCGTGGCTGGCTCGTGCACCGGGATCGTGGTCATGGGTCGTAATCATGGTTGTAGTAATGGTCGCAATGGCTGCCATGCTGTACGCCCGACAACGCGCGAAGCAGCCATGCGAGTGACCCGAACGGAACCCGAGGCCAGGCAATTCTCGTTCGAGAGACCCGGGTCGGCCATGCTGGTGGGGTGACGAACCTCTTCCACGATCTTTTCGCTGGCGATGGTGCTCGCACCTTCCTTATCGAAGGAGACCAGACGTGGAGCTACGACGCCTTTGCCACCCACGCTCGCCGGCTGGCGGCGACGCTTCAAGGCCAGGGACTCACCGCCGGTGACCGGCTGATCGCGCAAACGACGAAGTCAGCCGACGGGTTCGCACTATGGCTCGGGTGTTTGGCCAGTGGCATCGTCTATGTGCCAACCAACACTGCGTACACGCCCGACGAGATTAGCTATTTCTGCGCCAATGCTGACGCGTCGCTGTTGGTCGTCGACGATCCAGTCGAAGTCGAAGCCGTTGCCACGGTCACTATCGCCATCGCCGACCTCGTGGCTGCATCGATCGACACTGAACCGATCGAGGTGACCAACCTCGATCCCAGCGCTCCGGCCGCGCTGGTGTACACCTCGGGCACCACTGGCCAACCCAAAGGGGCAACGCTCACGCATGGTTGCCTGCTCAACAACGCACAAGCACTCGCCGATGTTTGGCAGGTCAGTCCCGACGACGTACTTGTGCACGCGCTGCCGATCTTTCATGTACATGGGCTTTTCATTGCGCTGCACCCCATGATGTTGCAAGCAGCATCAGTTCGCTTCCTGCCTCGGTTTGACCCCGACGCGGTCATCGATGCACTCGACGGCGCCACCGTCTTCATGGGAGTGCCGACCTACTATCACCGGCTACTGAACACTGACCGATTTACAGCTCAGGTAACCCAGGCAATGCGGTTGTTTACGTCGGGCTCAGCGCCCATGACCGAACTCACCCATGCCGAGTTCACGGACCGCACCGAGCGCCAAATCATCGAACGTTATGGCATGAGCGAGGCGGGCATCATTGCCTCGAACCGCATCGACGATGTCGTTGCCGGTTCGGTGGGTCACCCGCTGCCGGGCTACGAGCTACGGATCGTCGACGACGAAGGTAGTGCAGTTCCAGTCGGCAAAACCGGTGGCGTGGAGGTACGGGGCCCGAGCCTGTGCAAGGGCTACTGGCAACGCCCCGATGCCGACGAGCAATCGCGCACGAGCGACGGATGGTTTCTCACCGGAGACGTCGGTTCTGTTGATGACACCGGTCGGCTAACCCTTGAGGGCCGGTCAAGCGACATGATCATTTCTGGTGGCCTCAACATCTATCCAAAGGAGATCGAGATGGCCATCGACGAGATAGACGGCGTGGTCGAGTCCGCGATTGTCGGGCGACCCCACGCTGACTTTGGCGAAGCAGTGGCTGCCTATCTCGTGCTCGAACCGGGGGTCACTCGTGATCAGATCGAGCTCGCCCCGGCCCTGGCATCTCTAGCCCGATTCAAGCATCCAAAAGCAGTACACGTTCTCGACGCGCTGCCCCGCAACGCAATGGGAAAGGTCCAAAAGAACCTGCTGCGTACGAACCCGCCTCACCCCCAATAGCCTTTCGCCCGTGCCGGACTTCGAACTGATCGCATCGACGCTCCGCGGGGGTCTCGCGATAGATGAGATCAGGTTCGAGGTCGAGGGCGCTGCACCCGCGTCGGGCTACCTGCTCGGCCGACGCAACGAAGGTCCTCAACCAGTCGTGCTGGCCGTGCACCACGAGCGCGGCGACAAAGCCACACTGCTCCCTGACCTCGAAAACCTGGCCGGACGCGGTTTCCTCTGTCTGAGTATCGACAGCCCAGTCACGCGACGTGCGTCGGCGGCGCGCGATCCGCTGGCGGCCTTCACCAGCCAGTTCGCAATCGCCCGTGCAGGGCTATCCATCTTGCAGGAAATCGACGACGCAATTGCCCAGCGCACCTCGTTACTAGGTCGCGGGATCGGCGGCGAAGTAGCTGCGCACCTCGCAGCCCACACCGGCCGAGCCCAGGTCGTTGTCGCGGTCGATGCACTGCCAGATCGCAGTGCCTTCGTCGAACACTCGTCGCATGCGCTCGCCGCAGGCATGCGCCTGTTCCACGACGCGGCCGAAGTCGCCCATCAAGTGGATGAGCTTCGCCCCCGCCGATTACTTGGTCAACTCGAACAAGCGCCCGGCACCCATTGGCTCTTGCAGGTCGCCGCCGACGACGATCGCTTCAGCGAACAGGATCGCAGTGCGATGTCATTGTCGATTCCTCGAACGGTGCGCGTCGAGCACATCGCACTTGGTCACGACCTCTGGACCGTGAAAGCGCGACGCGCTCGCGTCGAGTTCATCTCTAAACTCTGCGGCTAGCCACCAGCTCGGCTGGGTGGTTACAACCAGCTCGTCCAGCTACCAATATCGGCGGCCACCGGCGCGGCCGGATCCGCTTCGACGAAAGTCAGCATGAGTCCTTCGATCGCGATCGACGCTGCGTTCCAAGACTGCGGTTCACCGTTGGGTCCAGTTGGCCGCTTCATGCTGGCCAGTCGCGGGTCGACACGCTGTCGAAGCGCAACTCCTTCGGCGACCGCACTCGCCAAGACACCGAGCTCGGCGACGGTTTGAGGCGCACGGGCCCGAATCCCAAAAGTCGAGGAGATGGATTGGCAGAAGTCGACGAAACGTTCGCCGAACTCCATGGCTGCGGATTGCAAAATCTCATTGACTGAAGGGTCTGCGTTTGCGCCGGTACCGAGCGACGCAAGCGACGACATGTGCACCCGCCACTCGAGACTGTTGACTACTGATTCCATGTTGGTGTTGACGGTGACACGAACGACTTCGCGGAGAGCTCGCGCCATCTGCATCGGGTCCTGAGACTCGATCAATGGCGCAACCTCGGCGAGAACACGCTCAAGTGCATCTTCGGTTGCCGTGCCGTCGACAGTGTTGTCGAGGTCGGTCAACAAGTCAGCACGAAATTCTTCGAGCTGACCCTTCCCACCTTCATAGAGGCGATACGCGGTTGATCGGGGGACTCCCGACACTTCGATCGCTTCTTTCAGCGTCACCCGGTCCAGCCCCGGCGCAACCCCACGTGTTTTCAGCAACTCGAGGCCGGCGTCAAGCAACGCCCGTCGCGACTCGGCTGCCTTCAAGCGCTTCTTTGGTTCGTTTGATGACATGAACCATTCTGACATCTCGGCCCGAGAAGAACGCGACGCAGCCCAATCTAATCACTAACTTGGGCGACTTCGACGACACAGACCGGCGGGCTTGATCGAGCTCTTCAGATTCGAATGTCGATTGGGGCGAACGCCAGGTCAGGGCTACGTCACAGAGAACCAATGCTGCTTTAGGCTCGTGCGGTGCTGTTCATCGCCAGGACGCGACTCGTCGTCAACGTCCTTGTCGCGCTTTTGCTTGCAACCGTCGCCACCATGGCGTTCAGCCCGAGCGCTCATGCCCAAACCAGAAATGGTCTTGCGGTAACGTCGTCCACGATCTACACACCAAATCCGGAGGGCGAAAGGCTCGAGGTTGCCTCGACCTACACCCTGACCAACGTGCAAGGAGATGAGCTGATCGGCGACAGCGTTCGCTCGTTCTACTTCACTCGCTGGGTCATCGCGATGCCCGCGAACGTCATCGATGTGGTTGCGACCAGCGGATCTGACGTCTTGGTCACCACGATCGAAAGAGACCCGACCAGCGAAGACGTGGTGTTCGGGTCGATCGCCTTGCCGTTCAACCTCAGCTACGAACAATCAGTGACCGTCGAACTCACCTACACCGTGCCGGGCGGGCAGCCCCGGGCTGAAGGTGCTGGTGCACGCGTCAATGATTCCTTCCTGTCATTTTCGGTATGGGCGTCGGGCGACCCTGGTGCAACCGACGTGCGAGTGAACATCCCCGACGGCTTCGCGATGGATCTACAGGGCGACGTCGACGACTTCGAGCAGGTCACACGCGACGGCGAGACCTTCCTCGAGGCCATCGATATCGAGGAGCCATCAGACTTCTTTGGTCAGGTCTTCGGCCGCAACGACAGCGGCCTCATCTCAGAAACGGCCGAACTACCCGATGCGACTGCGACGATTCGAGCGTGGCCCGACGATCCCGAGTGGGCCGATTTTGTGGCGGATGCTATCGAAAACGACGTGCCCGTCATCGAAGATCTCATCGGTCTCGCATGGCCAGCAGGCGATATAGAAGTCATCGAAACAGTCACGCCGTATCTGTACGGCTATGGCGGTTGGTTCAATGCATCTTCGGGTCAAATCGAAGTCGGCGACCAGCTCGAACGCGGCTTGATTCTGCACGAGCTCGGCCATGCCTGGTTCAACGACGAGTTGATCGCAGGCCGCTGGCTTACCGAGGGGCTCGCCGAAGAATTCGCCAGTCAAGCAATCAGCGCAAGCGGAGACGAACTGTCTGACCCCGAGGTCCCCGACATCGACGACCCGCTGCGGGTACCGCTCGCGGCCTGGGCCAGCCCGTGGACCTTGAACGAAGAAGATGCGTACGCGTACGAGCTGTACCACTACAACGCATCGTGGTGGGTCATGAGACAAATCACCAACGACGTTGGCATGGATGCATTCTCTGACGTCCTCGTATCGCTGGATCGAGACGAGATCCCCTACGTGGGTGAAGGGCCACCCGAGACCATGGATGGAGTCACCCAATGGACGCACTTCTTCGACCTGTTGGAGATCCAAGCTGGCGCAACCGGCCTCGACACACTTTTCAGCGACTTCGTGCTGACACCAACCGATGCCGCAAGACTCGAGCCCCGTCAGGCAGCCCGAGCGCAGTACGACGAGCTGATCACGCGGAGCGCGGCCTGGGGTCCACCGTTGGTCGTTCGTCAACACCTCGCCGATTGGAAATTCGACGACGCCACCGCCACGATAGGCATTGCCGAACAGATTCTTGATCGGCGCGACGACATCGACGCGCTCGCGGTCGAGCTGGGTGTAAGCGTCGACCACAGCGCCGAGCAATCGTTCGAGCTCGCCGAATCATCGACCGATCTCGACGCCGTGGATCAAATTGTTTCCAAGCAGTACGACGATCTGCTGTCGCTGCGCGATGCCCGGGCCGAAGTCGAGGCCATGGCGGCCGAGCTTGGCACTCGCGTCGCGTTTGCGCCCATGACCTACGACGACGCGTTGAATGATATTGCCGATCAACGATCATCTATCAGTGCGCTTGCCAACGTCCGAGCCGAGGTCGAGCGCAACGCAGATGCTTTGGGCATTGTCAGCGCGCCCTGGCACGTGTCGAACACGCCCACTGACTTCGAGTCAGAAGTCGCACTTGGCGAAGCACGGCTGGCGACACTCGCAGCGCTAACTCGCAGCGCCCGGCAAGTCGACGCTCCTCGAAGTGTCACGCAACGTCTCGGTCTGCTGGGCAACGACCCGCAGCCCCAGATCGACGATGCGTTCGCGTTCTACCAAGCCGACGATCTTGACCAAGCTCTTTCGGCAGCCACCGAGGCCGACGCTCGGATCGCCAACGCAACGGCAGCTGGCCAGACGCGACTTATCTGGATCGGCGTGCTCGCAGTGATCGTTCTCGTCATCATTGTCGGAGTCACCCGTTTTCGCAGGCTTGGGAGCCACATGCCCGCGGCCGGGGCGGCCCCTGACCGACGGGGCTGGTGAATATCTTGTCAGCTAGCCAGTGAAATAGCCGCCCGAAGGATGCAGGATCTCGCCGGTGAAATAGCGGGCGTCGTCGCTGCATAAGAACGCAGCAGTCGCTGCGATGTCGTCGGGCTGGCCCTTCTTGCCGAGCGGGATACCAGCCATGAAGGCTGCACGTCGCTCCTCGGGCATCATCTCGATTGATTGCGTCATCTTGGTTTCGATGAATCCGGGACCGATGGCGTTGATGCGAATGTTGGCACTTGCGAGCATGATGCCGAGCTTCTTTGTCAACATCCAGACCGCTGACTTCGACGCCGTATAAGCAATTGGTCCTGCATTCGGGTTCTTGGCTGCGATCGACGCAATGGTCACGATGCTGCCGCCCACGGGGTTCCCGTTGGCGTCGGGCTCGGCCATCTTTGCCGCACACGCTTGTGCAGCGAGAAACGTGCCAATCAAATTCACGTCCATGACGGCACGAAACTCTTCGACGTCGTAGTCGAGCACTTCGAGATGCGGTTGCCCGTCGAAACGTTCTCGGTCAGCCAACCGTTTCCGCTCGACCTCGGCTTCGCCGGTATATGCAGCATGTGTGATCCCCGCCGCAGTCACGACCGCGTCGAGTCGGCCATAGTGTGCGATTGCCGCGTCGGCCATAGACGCATTGTCCAGGCGACTGGTCGCGTCGAGTTGGCTGAATACGGCTCGGCCACCACTCTCGACGATCTCGGCGACAACGCTCGCTCCTTGCGTGGCGTCGCGATCGGCAACAATGATGGCTGCACCTTCAGACGAGAACCTCAAACAGCATGCTCGTCCAATGCCATTGGCGCCGCCGGTTACCACGATTGCGTTGTCTCTGAAACGGTTCATTGGACTTCCTTTCGGGCCTCGCTATTCAGTGTGACAATTCTTACGGCCACATTATTTGGGGATGAACACCACCGCTGGTATAGCCCACTGTGCACACGCGCCTCGCAAACGCAGTACAGTCGGCTCGTCTACAAAAACCTTTCGCGATTCGGCGTACGCCGACGAAGGGATATCTGGAGGGATATATGAATAACAAGAGCACGCTTTCGAAGCTGCTTGCGCTCGTGTTCGCTTTTGCCTTGCTCGCTACCGCATGCGGTGGCAGCGATGCAGACAGTGACGATGCTGGCGCCGACGGTGAATCTTCGGCTCGGACCGACGAAGCCACAGACGATGAAGCCATGGACGACGACGATGCCATGGACGACGAAGCCGAGCCAGCAGATGCTGACGACGGCGATGCCATGGACGACGATGCCATGGACGACGAAGAAGAAGTCGAACTGACCCAGGGCGGCGGCGTCCTCGATGCAGTCAAGGCCCGCGGAGAACTTAACTGCGGCGTTTCTGGCGCAGCAATTGCGTTCTCGATCACCCAGCCTGACGGCTCACAGGTCGGCTTCGACGCTGACTTCTGCCGTGCAGTAGCTGCCGCCATTCTCGGCGACAGCGAAGCTGTCAACTTTGTTGCACTCACCGCTGCTGAGCGCTTCACCGCAGTTCAGACCGGCGAGGTCGACGTACTCATGCGTAACACGACCTGGACGCAGAGCCGTGACACCGACGTAGGCATGGACTTTGGTCCAACCACCTACTTCGATGGTCAACAGCTCATGGGTCGTGCGGGCGACGGCTTCGGCCCCGACAGCACCGTTGCTGATATCGATGGCGCCGTTGTCTGCACCAACGCTGGTACCACCACCGAAAAGAACATTGCCGATGCCGCCGAGGCTGCTGGCGTGTCGATCGACGTGCAGACCTTCGAAGACTTCAACATCGTGACCGACACCTTCATCAGTGGTGGCTGCGATGTCATCACCACCGACGGTTCAGGTCTTGTTGGTCGTAAGGCAGAGCAGCAACCAGCTGATCAAGACTGGGTCATCTTCCCCGGTCAGCCGATCAGCAAGGAGCCACTCGGCCCGACATATGGCCAGAACGACTCACAGTTCGCCGACGTTGTGAACTGGACGGTGTACGCAATGCTCATCGCTGACGAAAATGGCATCAATCGCGACAATGTCGCCGATGCTGTTTCTGATCCAGCAACCGCCGAGATTGGTCGCCTGCTGGGCGGCGAAGGTGAACTCCAGACCCTCATGGGTCTTGACGCCGACGCTTTCCTTAACGTGATCAGCCAGGTTGGAAGCTACAGCGACATCTTCAACGACCACCTCGTACCCGTGGGCATCAAGCTCGAAGGTTCGGCAAATGACCTGTGGAGCAATGGTGGGCTCATGTACCCACCACCAGCTCGCTAATTTGCGCTGAAACTCTGCCGTCCGGGGCCCTTGTCTCTCAACGAGAACGAGGGCTCCGGGCGGTGACACAAGCGCTGAAGCACGTGAGCAGCCACATTGTCCACTTCTTCGTTTCAGCGTTCGTGTCACCGTCTTGACAGACATCACATCCGGGGGGAATTGATAGGTGTCAGACACCGTTGAACCAACACTGGTAGCCCAAGCTGCGCAACGGCCACCTTTTTATCGAGACGCCACGGTCGTCAAATGGATCGCGCAGGTCGTCACCCTGGTGATCGTGCTCTTTGCCTTGTACTTCTTGGCAGGCCAAGCAGGCGACAACCTTGTTGCCAAGGGCATCAAAACCGGCTTCGACTTTCTCAATGTGGATCCTGGCATCAGCCTCAACGGAACGATCGACGATTCGCCCGATACCGGCGGCCGAGCCCTCTGGGCGGGCATGGTGAACACGTTGCGGCTTGCCATCGGCGGCATCTTTGTCGCCACACTGCTCGGCATTCTGGTCGGCGTGTCGCGCTTGTCCAGCAACTGGATGGTCTCCAAAGTTGCCAGTGTGTTCATCGAATACATGCGCAACATCCCGCTGCTGGTGCACATCATCATGTTCTTTGCGGTGATTGGTTCGATCAAACAGAATCCCCGAGATCAGTGGCCACTCGAAGGTTGGCTCCACATCTCCAACAAGGGGGTGTCGATCCCTCGAGTGTTCATCGCCGACGGCTTCTATCAGTGGCTCGTTTTCTTGCTCATCGGCGCCGTTCTCGGCTATTTCGTGAAACAACAACGGCAAAAACAGCGCGACAATACAGGTGCCGAGACATATCCGCTCGCCAGCTTCGTCGGCGTGATTGCCATCTTCGGTGTCATTGGCTGGTTCGCCCACCCGATCTTCAGCTGGGTCGGAGGAATCTTCGACGGCATCGCCAAAGCCATCAATTGGTTGCCCGAACGCGGGGTCCAAGTCGCCCTCACGCTGCTTGCTCTCGGGCTGGCAGTTCGGTGGATAACGCGATTCCTCGACAGCCGTCGCACCCCCGCCGGGCTCGCCAAACTCACCGACGACGACTGGTTCCGGATGATCTTCGCCGGCGTGGGTGCCCTGTTGGCCGCCTTGTTCGTCTGGGTGATCTGGCCCGGCCTGTCAAGCTGGCTCATCAATTCCGGACGCGATTTGTTCGAAGTAGCCGGTGACAAATTCGACAGCGACCGCACGGGCTGGCCCATCGACGCCAAACGCCCAAATATCGTTGGAAACTTCGGCAATGTGGGTCCCGCCGGACTGAACTTCTCGAACGGTTTCGCCGCCGTCTTCTTGGCCCTGGTCCTGTACACCTCGGCATTCATCGCCGAGATCGTCCGCGGCGGCATCTTGGCCGTGCCCAAAGGGCAGACCGAAGCAGCACAAGCGATCGGCCTGCGTCGCTCCACCATGCTGCGCCGAGTTGTCCTGCCACAAGCGTTCCGAGTGAGCCTGCCGCCCCTTGGCAATCAGTATCTGAACCTGACCAAGAACACTTCGCTTGCAATTGCGGTGGGCGCGACCGACCTAGTCCAGGTCGGCCAAACCGTGTACAACCAATCCGGCAAATCGCTCGAAGTGTTCGCCATCTGGATGCTGTTCTATCTGGCCTGTTCGCTCACGATCAGTGTGGTCGTGAACTTCTTCAATGTCCGCCTCAAGATTGTGGAGCGCTGAGCAATGGAAAACTCCCGACTCGATCCAGGCACCGTTGCCCTCATAGCAAACGCTGACGCGGTCGAAGAAGCAGCCACGCGCCCCGACGAACCGAGCCTGCCGCTCGGCGAATGGATGCGCAAGAACCTGTTCTCGTCTATTCCGAGCACCTTATTGACCGTCATCTTCGGCCTGCTGGCCCTGTTGGCCTTCCGAGGTCTCCTGAACTTCGTGTTCAGTGAAGAAACCCGTTGGAATGCAGTTCGCACCAACTTGCGCCTGCTCTTCACGCTGGCCTACCCCGACGAGGACTATGCCCGAGTGTGGGTCAGCCTCGGCTTGGTCGCCGTTCTCACTGGTCTGTCGCTCGGGTTCATGAAGACCAGTGCTGGCATCTCGCTCAAGAAGTTCGCCACCTGGTGCTTCTCAGGCGGACTGTTTATCGCGATTGGCGCCCTGCTGCGAGAGCCTTCAGTCCTCAAGAACGAAGCCGGTCTCTCCATCTGGGAGTTTCCCGACGGAACCCCCGTGATATGGGACGACAAAGGAACCCTGGAAGACATCGCCGATGACACGCTCATCCTCACCGACGCCGACGGAGTCTCATTTCTCGCCGAGGGCGAAGAGATCTCGTTGGTACGCGAGTCGTTCTTCGACGCAGTCAGTGACCGCCTGGGGTGGTACCTGATCGCTGCGATCCTTCTTGCGATCGGCGCCGCGATCTGGTTCGGTCTTGGCGACAAACGCCGTCGCTCCACCTTCATCCCCTCGATTCCGCTGGCGCTGGCGGCGCTCGGCGTGCTGATTTCGAGCACATGGTGGTACGGGTGGGGTAACTACACCTTTGCCGACGCGGTCTATACCTTCGAGCCTGGCGAGAAGGTTGCAACGACCACTCGAGATCCGTGGACGCTGATGTGGTTCCTGCTGGCCACCAGTTTCGCGGCCAGCTATGTGCATCGAGTCGGGGCCCGTTCGAGTGCTCTGATCAAAAGCGCTGCCATTGTTGCATGGGTTGCCGCACTGTTCGTGACCTACCGAGTGCTCAACGGCGAGTGGAACCTCTTCGAGTCCTATCGAATACGCAGCCTCGATATCCCCCTCCTTTCCGTCCGCTTCTTCGCCATTATCGTGATCGCTGCGGTTGGCGTTTGGCTGCTCAGCGTTCCGCAAACCCTCCGGCCGGTCACGATTGGTGTGTGGCTGCTCTCGCCATTCATCACCTTCTTCGCAATCTTGCGTGGTCCAGAGCTCGACTGGGACCACCTGTGGTCGACCGACCTGCCTCTGTTCCTCGCATTCGCCATCGGTGGCGGGCTACTTATGTGGGTACTGACCCGACCCGGCATCGGCGAGGTCGGCCGACTCATCGCCGTTGCCCTGGTCTTTTTCGCGGGCTACAACTGGGCGGTTGCGTTCTTTGGCTACGAAGGTCTGAACAAGTGGGAGGGCGACACCAACGCCATCTTCGCGCCACTTCAATGGGTCTACAACAGCATTCTCGAACCCATCCTCGATCCGATCTTCAGCGGACACTTTCTAGACCGCATTGGTTTCCTCGACTCGATCCCACTACTGGGCCGCATCGACGCATTAGGCAACATCGAGATGACGCACATGTTGCAGGTTGTGCGGCTCAGCTTCCTGTGGCTTGGTCTTGCAGCATTGCTTGCACCCAACTTCATCGGTGAAGCCCGGCAGCGACTTCGGCTCGTCTATGCCTGGGTCGGCTTCATCTTCATCTTCTTCCTGCTGGTCACGGTCATCAACACCCCATCGGGCATCGAAGTTCCCACCGAGGACTTCGCTGGCGGATTCATGGTGTCGATCTACGTATCTGTCTTCACGATGCTCGCTTCATTCCCGCTCGGCGTGGTGCTCGCGCTCGCACGAACCTCACGACTACCAATCTTTCGGATGATGTCCACCGCGTACATCGAAGCGTTCCGTGGCGTGCCGCTGATCACGATGTTGTTCTTCTTCACCGTGTTCTTCAACTTGTTCCTGCCCCCCGGCATGGAACTCTCGGGCCTGGCCGCAGTCACCGTGGCATTCACCCTGTTCTCGGCTGCCTACCTGGCCGAAAACGTACGCGGCGGACTGCAGTCGATTCGTCGAGGTCAATACGAAGCGAGCGACGCACTCGGTCTGACCACCGTCCAGCGAACAACATTCATCGTGTTGCCCCAGGGACTTCGCGTTTCGATCCCGCCCCTCGTTGGCCAAGTCATTGGTACCTACAAAGAAACCTCGCTGCTCGCCATCGTGGGCGTGTTCGACTTCTTGCTCGTTGCCCGAGCCAACATCCCCGCCCAGAACCCGTTCCGAGGCGACACGCGCGAGGGTCTACTGTTCATCTCGGTTGTCTACTTCATCGGTGCGTACGCGATGTCCAAATACAGCCAACGTCTCGAGAAGCAACTTGGCGTAGGCGATCGCTGATGCCGCGTTTCACCACTCCGCCCGCATCCCACCACACCGTCCCCTTAGCTTTAGAAACTGGGAATCTCCTATGACCAACGCAGATGCAACTGTTGCCGCAAACGAAGAGCTGGCGTCGCGCGCTGACATGATTGTCAGCGAAGGCGTCGACAAGTGGTACGGCGACTTCCAAGCACTCAAAGGCGTCTCGGCGACCATCAAAGAGCGCGAAGTAGTCGTGGTCCTCGGCCCGTCAGGTTCCGGCAAGTCCACCTGGATCCGGTGCATCAACCGGCTCGAACAACACCAAGGCGGCCGCATCGTCGTCGACGGCGTCGAGCTCACCAACGACACTCGAAACATCGAAAAGATCCGCAGCGAAGTCGGCATGGTGTTTCAGAGCTTCAACCTGTTCCCCCACCTCACCGTTCGCGACAATATCACCCTGGCCCCGATCTGGGTGCGCAACAAACCTCGCGGCGAAGCCGAAGAGCTTGCGGCCGCTCTGCTCGAACGGGTGGGCATCCCCGAACAGGCCGACAAGTTCCCCGGGCAGCTTTCTGGCGGTCAGCAGCAGCGGGTGGCCATTGCCCGAGCCTTGGCGATGGAACCACGGATCATGCTCTTCGACGAGCCAACCTCGGCACTCGACCCCGAGATGATCAAAGAGGTACTCGACGTCATGAAAGGTCTCGCCCAAGACGGCATGACCATGATGGTCGTCACCCACGAAATGGGCTTCGCCCGCGAGGTCGCGGACCGCATCATCTTCATGGAAAGCGGCGAAATCGTCGAAGTAGGCACCCCCGAACACTTCTTCACCAGCCCCAGCGAAGACCGAACAAAACTGTTCCTCAGCCAGATTCTGTAAGCGGTACCTCACCGCTCCTCCGCTTCTCACCGCTCCGCTCGGGCCGGCGTTCGCCGGATACGGTTTGGAGCCGGTTGGTGCGGCTCGTCCCTCGCTCGCGTCCCGCTCCTCCGTCGCTCCTACGCGAGTCCTTACCAAACCTGCGCGGACCGTAGACCAGCACAGCTCCAACAGCATTTCGGCGAGGAACGAGTCGAAACGCGGACTACGCCCGCTCGGGCCGGACTACCCCGAATCTGTCACAGATTGGTTTGTAGCGGTCTTGATTCGTCGGCTCCCCATTCGCTCCAGGAACCTACGTAGAGGTCGGCTTCGATGCCGAGCAAAGTTAGGGCTAGCAGATCGTGACAAGCGGTTACGCCTGATCCGCAATAGGCCGCCGGACGTACGTCGGCCGGGCCATCGGCCACATCGACGTAGCGGTGTTTGAGATCGTCCGGCGACAGCAACATGGCGGTGTAGTCGTCGATGTTGTCTTCCCACGCCAGGTTGATCGCTCCTGGAATATGGCCGAAACGCGGATCTATCCGGTTCTCTTTTCCTGCGTAACGCGAACCGCTGCGGGCATCGATCACCACGCCGCCAGCAGCGATTCGTCGTGCGACTTCGTCAGCGTCGATCAGTCGGGACGCTGGCCATGGGTCTTCGTCGAACACCGCAGGTGCCGGCTCGACCGAGCCCGACTCGAGCTCGCCAGTCCAGGTGTGCATTCCTCCGTCGAGTACCGCGGCAGGGATGTCGAGCAGCGTCAACATGAACCACAGCCGGGCCGCCATCCCGCCGCCAACATCGTCGTAGATGACCGCTGGCTTGGTTCCGGCATATCCAAGCCGTGACATGGCGGCTGCGAATGCGGCCGGCGTCGGAAAGGGATGGCGACCCCCAGGCTGCGACGGTGGCCCAGACAGATCGTCGTCGAGACTGACGAACACGGCACCCGGCAAATGGCTGCGCTCGAATGCTTCGGGGGCGGACCGACCGTCGAGATACGACCGTGCGTCAAACAAGTGCACGGCTTCGAGATTGTCTGCCAACCATTCAGCGGTAACCAGGGGGCCAAAGTCATCCATATCCCACAGGCTAGGCCACACTGGACTGGTGGAACTTGTTAGCTACGGCCCGCACGACCAGCAGTTCGGCGAGCTACGCGTGCCCGACGGTCACGAGCAGCGGCCGCTCGTCATGCTGATTCACGGGGGATTCTGGCGAGACCAGTATCACCTTGACCTGATGCATCCTCTGGGCGACTCGCTACATGACCACGGCTACGCCACCTGGAACATCGAGTACCGGCGAGTGGGGCCAACCGGCGGCGGCTATCCGACCACGCTCGACGACATCTCGGCCGCGATCGACCTGTACGCCAACGACCGCTGGGCCATGACGGCTGTCATTGGCCACTCTGCTGGCGGCCATCTTGCGCTGTGGAACGCCAGTCGCACGAACGCCCTGCGACGGCCCGATCTCACGATCGGTCTGGCGCCAGTCGCAGACGTGATCAGCGCGAATCGAAACGGTGTTGGCGTCGACGCCACATCGAACTTCTTCGGCGGCAATGTCGACGACGTGCCTGATCGTTACGCAGCCGGGCAACCCAACCCAGCTGCGTTCGATGGGCGAGTCGTCCTCATCCACGGCGACGCCGACGAATCAGTTCCACTCGAACAGTCATTGGCTATTGCTGACCAAGTTGACCGCTTCGAGGAGCTGCCCGGCGTCGACCACTTCGACGTGATCGATCCCACCCACGCAAGTTGGCAGATCGTTCTGGACGAACTACGAGCCCTGTCAGACGCGAAGACGAACGCCAAGCAAGACTAGTGATCAACTGGTCTTGAGGGCATCGAGTTCTGCGCGGTGTGCGTCGACAAATTCCTGTTCGTACCGACTGCCCACCTGCATATACAGCTCTTCCATATCGGCGTTGCCGCAATCGAATGCTGCTAGCGCAACCTCGAGCTCGAAGGCTTGTAGTTCTGCAAGCATCGCCTTGCCCTGGTCCGACATGATTGGAACAGAGTTTTGGAGTTCGCTTTGCTCGTCCTCGGTCATCGAGCCCCACTCTTGTTCGGTTAGACCGTCGCCTGGCCAAGTCATTTCTGCGTAAATCGGCTCGATCCGCACGTAGAGCTCTTCGTTGAACTGCTCTGCGTCAACGAAGTTGAATCCTTTGCCGCCCACGCAACGAGACACCTCGTCGAGCGCCCGAGTGATCTCTGGGTCCGCGTAGACACGTTCGTACATTTGGTCGAGTTCAGAGCCGAAAGTGGAGTACATCGCACTCCACGGGTCAGCGGACTGGAACTCCTGGTGCGCCATATCTTGGCATCCCGTGGGGACGAGATCCTGGAAGTACTTATCGGCGGCTGCGCTGTTTTCTTCGTCGCTTAGCGACGGGTCCCAGTCATAGCTGCTATTTCCGTAGAGCGCAGCATAATACGCGGTGACTTCTTCATCGCTTAGCGACGCTAGGTACTCGTCGTTCGGGTCATCGACTGTCACGGGAGACGATGAATCGCTGCCGATGAGCTCTGGGCCTACGGTCCGTTGATCGAACGTCTGGGTACTTACACCGAATCCATACAGCTCGGTCCATTCTTTGGTGCCCCAGTCGGGCGCATCCGGATCGGGGTCATATGCCGTGTCCCAGGTAGAAGGATCGATGGCGTGATATTCGAAGCCCTGCCCCGCCATGCATTCCTGCACCCAGGCATTCACCTGGCGATCGCGGGCTAGATAGACATCCTGTTGATCCTCACTGGCGAAGTCGACACCCAAAAATGAGGCAAGCGGCGACGACAGCTCCGACGAATCAGCCCTATCTTCAGACGATGTGGACTCAGTTGCGTTGGATCCTCCACAGGCGGACACCAAGAGCATCACGGCAATGGCAGCTCCGGCGATACCTAGAGAGCGTCGTACGGAAGATGAAGAGAAAAAGACACTTGGCACAGACACGATGTCGCTGCACTCCTTCCCGCCAATAGGCGGAACTCGTCGCATAAAAGAGCGACACGTCCACATCATGGACTCAAAGCAACGTGAAGTCGAGGTCACGTAGTGGCCATGTTGATGTCCGGTCCCGGACATCATTGTTCGTCGGCTAGCGCTCAGATTCCAAGCTGGCGAAGGGAAGGCTTCCGCATCGATTGAGCGAGGCCGAGCGCTAAAAGTACGCCACAGATGCCAGCGGCGGGAAGCGACCCGGGTCGATGAAGTGGGAAGGCCCAAATCTCGGGTTCGCCGAATTGGCGGGCTCCGAGCGGGCCGGCGAGGCCTGCGACAACAAGCACTGCCACCGTCATGGCTCTTGAACCAAGCCATCGATATGCCAGCAAGGCAATGCCCAGATAGCCAACGAAGTTTCGGCCCGCCATCAGTTGATCGCCACCAGTTGCTGCAGCAACAACTAGCGCGCTAACGATGGCAACGGTCAGCAGGCCACACGGCAGCACGAGTCGGAGGAGCCAAAGCGGACGCACGGCGGTCGCCTCGACGACATGGTCGACTTCGTCTTGAGAGCGTTGCAACGCAGCGATGAGCAGAATCGGAAGAAAGACGCTCAACGGGGTTGATGCCGCGCCCGGATCCAGGATGCTCGGCAGCGGTAGCTCAGCACCTCCAAGCACGACCAGGAACGCCAGATAGGCCGCAACTGCCTGCGCCAGCATGAGAGGTCGTCGGGCCGTAAACCACCATTTCATGACAGATCTCTAGCCATAACAGGATTGGTATCGCACGTGGCGATCGCCGCAATATTGCTCTCAAACCAGATCGTCTGTTTCGCTTCGCTGAGTTCCAGAACTCGCTCTGCTTCGATCACGTCGTCTTCGCTGGCCATCAGTGCGAAGGCTTCCGGTTTCCCAGCGTAGTCAGCCACCACCAACGCCATTACTCCGGTGACCACGCCAGCGGGATACTCGCCAAGTTCGATACAAGGGGGGAGCTCTGGCAGTAGTCCAACGACCAACGCTGTGTCGATCTCACTTGATGTTGCGTCTCGATAGGTGCCGAATATCCATGCCTCGCTGCTCGTAAAACCTTCGGTGAGCTTGGCCGGCGGAGCGAGCTGGCGACGAGCGAGGCTGGTGCGAATTTCGTCGCTGGCCTGGTCGATCATGCCGCGCAATTGTTTGTGCTCAGGCCACAAGCACAACTCGACGCCGGAAGCTTCTTCCTGCACACATTCCAAGTCGGTTGTCGGGCGAGCTTGCGTCGCTTCTGATCCGAGGTCGGAAACAAGATAACTGGCAGCGGCCAACACAAGTCCGAGCCCAACCGCCGCTGCAAAGACTCGTAGCGCCTCTCGGGTGCTGGCGAGCAACGCACCCGCAACTGCAATACCGAGCGCGACCATGGCAGCGCCGGTAACAGCGCGCCATGACAAGACCGTCTCAACCGAACAGCACGACGTTGTGTACCCGGTGAGATGGCGGATCCACAGCGGTTCAATCGCAATGGGATACACCGTGAGAAGCCAGGTGCCCACGACTGCGACCGGGATTGCGAAGGCACCGTGCAGACGTTGACCCAATGCGAAGCCCGCCAGTGTTGCGGAGACCACGATCAGGTACGGCAGCAAGAACTCCAGCAACAAGGGGAGGCTTGATGGAAATGCTCGCGCTCTTGCGAGCTGGATGACCAACGTGACGAACCATCCCGCAAATATCGTTGGGGCTAACGACCGGCGAACGACCTCGAGCTGGGTTCGGGCAACGCCGAGCGAGTCGAGGTTTGAGCGCCGAATTCGACTCGCTTCCCAGGCCCCAATGCCGGCGAGCACAGGCGCAGTCATTGCTGCGATTGCGGCGGTCGCTTGAACGATTCTCGTGGCGCCAATCGCTGAGTCGCCTCCGCTGGCCGATCCGAAGGTAAATAGCGCAAGTGCTACAAGGGGCAGCGTGAGGTACGCGGCCACCGACTTTGTGAGGGTGTGATTCATTGCGCACCGATGACGTTGGTGTAGGCCGAGAGCAACTTCGGTTGTGAGGGATCGGCACGGCTGAAAAACTCAGCGACCGACCCCGAGAACCGCAGGGTTCCATCTGCCAGAACGGCGACGTGATCGAAGTTATTCGAAACATCTTCGGCTTGGTGGGTTGACACGATGAAGTTGACTGATCCTCGTAATTCATCCAGCACGTCTTGAAAGCGCGCGTGTTCTATTGGGTCGAGTCCGACAGTCGGTTCGTCGAGGAGCACAACACCTGGTTTCATGATGAGGGTTTGCGCGATCCCCACTCGACGCAGCTCTCCGCCCGACAGGCGATTCGCTGCCCGATCAGCAAGGCCTTGCAGGCCCGCATAACCGAGTGCATCCCAGCTGTCATCCCACGCATCGCTCCGCTCTTTTCCCTTAAGCCACCCGACATAGGCGACCTGCTCGCGCACCGATAGCCCCGGCATCGCGCTAATTCTCTGGGGCATGAACCCTACGGTTGAAAGATAACGACCTCGCTCCGCACGATCGGTGCTGCTCGCGCCGTCAACCACAACTGTGCCTTCGCGAGGGGCAAGCACACCGGCAGCGAGCTGCAAGAGGGTTGACTTTCCTGCGCCGTTTGGGCCGAGGAGCAGCGTCGAGCCAGCGCCGAACTCGTGACTAAACGCATGGAGCACCGAGTTGCGACGGTATTTGAACGAAACGTTGTCGAACACCGGACTTATTGTCATCTTGAACAGTTCTATTTAGGTGGGGTGGGTGGAACAGACGCGAGGCTGAGGCGGGTGTTGAATCCGCCCCAGTCTCAGCGTTGTCGTGATGTGGCAATGATGCCCTAGTAGGCGGTCGTTACCTTTGTAACATTCAGGCGGCCACCAGACTCGTTGCCGTCAATCTTCTTGATCCGGAAGTAGTAGTCACCTTTTGCGACGTTGCCCCAGTTACCCGTAGCCGAGTTGCGGCACGAGAAATTCTTGGTTCCCTTGCTTTCATCAGGCCAGTTATTGTTGTTCTTCTGCAATTGAACATCGGTGGTGGTGACTGCGTTCGGGGCTACGTTGACGTTTCGGCACCCTTCGAGCTTGATGGTGGTGTTGGCGTTGTCGATCTTTTTATCCGTCCAGTTGCGAGAATCGAACCCGGTGAGGGCACCAGTAATGCTGCTGGTCCATGAGCCTTCGGCGAAGGCCACACCACCGAAACTCATCACCGTCGCGAAGAGCACGAAGCCTGCGAGTGACTTCTTGAAGCCACCGCGCTTGGAGGAGCGGTCCCGAGGCTGATTGTTGTTCATGTTGTTTCCTTTTGAAACATTTGCTCGGACCTTCGTCCGAGGGTGAGTGCCAGACGAGATTGCCTGTTGGTCTCATCATGCACCCGACACCCTCCGCCGTCTAGGACACGACCGGTCATTCCAATGTCCAGCGCGTGTCCGCACCGGTCAGCCTTCGTGCCGCTAACGTCTCCTCGCAATGGCGATAGTTGAGATACTCGGTGGACCAACGCCTTATCGCGAGGCCCTCGTCACTCGCCTCGAGCGACAAGGCCATGTTGCCCATGAGAACAGCTTGACCGATGCGCGCCAGGCGGCCAGCGACGTTGCCGTCATCTATTGCGGACCAGAGGATTCCTGGGCTGCCGCCGCCGAAGAATCACCTGACCAACCTGTCGTCGTCGTTCTCGCCGAATTGGATCCTGATCTATACGCACGAGCGCTGACAATGGGCGCAGGAGTTGTGCACATCGATGTCAGCACAGAAATACTGGTGAGCGTCATCGAAGCGACGCTCAATGGCGAAGCGGTCCTACCGCTCGTCATCGCACAAAAGCTTGGAGCAAGCTGGATTCCGAAAATCGAAATGAGCGCGCTCACTCCGCTCGAAGTTCAACTCGGCGAAGCACTCGTCGAAGGAGTTGCTTTGCACCAGCTCGCTGACCGCCTGAGTTACAGCGACCGAACTATCCGCCGGAAACTACAAGGGCTGTACATCAAACTTGGAGTAGCCGACCGGGCCGGAGCTATCCGGGCGCTGTCGTGAACCTGTCGACCAGGCCATTTCTACAGCGCAGGTTCTACAGCGCAGGGACTCGGCGGGCGAGGGCTTCAGCGTCGATGACTTCGATGCGCGAGCGACGAAGCCGAACCGATTCTTCTCGCACCAGCTCTTGCAGCACTCGGTTCACCGTGGGGCGAGTAGTGCCGGCGAGTGACGCAAGCGTTGCTTGACTGAGTTGGATCGTGCCGTCGAAGGCGGAACCAAGTGCGAGCACACGTCGACAGACTCGTTCTTCGGCAGTCGAGTGCACTGCCTCGGCAAGCCGGTTTGACATCTCGCGCAGGCGCGCGTCCAGAACGGAGACCAAAAATTGGTCGATCTCGGGCCGTTCGTAGCGCAGTTCGCGGAACTGAGTTGGCCGCAAGAGTCGCACCATTGTTGGGCGAACTGCGATCACGGTTGCACTGCGGGCTGTCTGGGCAAGTAGCGCTTGCTCGCCGACAACATCGCCCTCGTCGACAACGTTCAAACCCACCGCCGCACCATCTATGGTCAGCGACTGCACCAGCACTCGCCCTTGATCAAGCAGGTACATACCATCGGGCGCATCGCCTTCGCGGCATAAAACACTGTCAGGGCTGTAGGAGCGTTCCACCGTCCGCGCCAGGACCGCTTCGACTAGCCGAGGATGAACGTCCTCGAGCCGCTGGCGCCAATGCATAACAAAAACCCGTCTTCCAATGCCGATGAATGGTTGCAGTCCCACCTACAACCTGATCGCCAGATTATAGCCCTGTCATGGGATTGCTCGGTAAGTCGGACGCCCAGCCTTTACGGTGGCGGGCTATGGCATCGTTGCGAATCATCGGACAGACTTTCGACGACGAACTCGAGGGCGGATTCGCTGCGATTCGCAGGGAACTCAAAGTGCCAGATTCGTTCCCGGGTCACGTGCAAGCCGAGGCCGAAGAGGTGGCGCGCCGCGGACCGATCTTGCCTCCGGGTGCGTCGCGCACCGTGACCGATCGCACCGATTTACCGCTGCTGACGATCGACCCGCCCGGCAGTATCGACCTCGATCAGGCTTTCGCCGCCGAAGCGCACGACGACGGTTATCGCGTTTGGTACGCCATTGCCGACGTCGCGTCGTTTGTGGCCCCTGGAAGTGCACTCGATATCGAGGCACGAAAGCGAGGTGTAACGCTCTACTCCCCCGACCAGCGAGCCTCGCTTCATCCAGACGCCATCAATGAATCAGCCGGGAGCCTTCTGCCGGACACCGTCAAACCCGCAGTGTTGTGGCAGATCGACCTTAATGGCACCGGTCATCAGGTCGCTGCCCACGCCAGCCGTGCCATGGTTCGCAGCCGCGAGAAACTCACCTATCAGCAAGCTCAAGACCGAATCGACGCGAGCGATCCCAACGAATCACTCCGGCTGCTCAGAAAAATCGGCCAACTTCGACAAACTATCGAAGCCGAACGGGGCGCGATCAGCTTGCAGCTTCCAGCCCAAGAAGTCTCGCCGTTCGGCGACGGGGACTACCAACTGCACTACGACGTATCGCTGCCAGTCGAGGGCTGGAACGCACAAATCTCGTTGCTCACCGGCATGGCGGCTGGCCAGATCATGGTCGAGGCCGGACATGGACTTCTTCGCACGCTGCCGCCACTGCACGAAAACAACGTCAAACAAGTACGGCGGGCAGCCAGAGCACTCGATATTGCGTGGCCCGACGGTGTCAGTTACCCCGACCGGGTCCGCGAGCTCGATCCGAACATCGCTCGCGAGGCGGCGCTTTTGACCCGGGCCGCCCGCAGCTTTCGAGGTGCTGGATACGAGGCATTCTTTGATCACAACGTGCCCGAGCAACCACTACATGGCGCAATCGCCGCCGTATACGCCCATGTCACTGCGCCGTTGCGCCGGGTGTGTGATCGCTTCGCAAACGAGATCGTGCTGGCCTACTGCGGCGGCATCGACACACCCGCCTGGGCGCACGAAGCACTCGATGAACTTCCTGAAATCATGCGGGCCGCCCACCGGCGCGATGGCGCCCTCGAACGTGCCAGTATCGACTACGTGGAAACAATCGCACTGCGTTGCCGTATCGGCGAGATGTTCGACGGCGTCGTGCTCTCGCACTCGCGCAAAGGCGCCAAGGTGCAACTCCGCGAGCCTGCTGTGCTGGCACCTATTCGCGACCAGCCTGAGGTAGGCGCCGTCGTTCGACTTCGGCTCGACGCCGTCAACACCAAGAAGCGGCTGGTGGAGTTCAGCGTTGTCAGCTAGGCGACGAGTTGTTGGATGGCTCGACCATCGGATTGGCCGGCGAATACTCATCGCGCCGCTGGCGCTCATCGGTGCTCTCATCACGGTGATCTTGAGCCCGGTGCTCATTGCGGTAGCAGCGATGATCGACGTGGTGACTAGGCAGGGCCGATGGCGAAGGCTGCGCCTGACCATTCTGATCATCGGTGCACTCGTAATCGAATCGATTGGCATTCTCTTTTCACTGGTGTTGTGGATCGTGACCGGCTCCAACCGGGTCGGCCCGCAGCGATGGCGCTGGCATATGCATCGACCATTCATGGGCTTGTACACGCGCACCATGCTTGGACTGATCGTGCGGGTGATCGGAAGTTCGATCCAATGGCGCGACAACGCCGATCTTTCGTCTGGTCCAGTCGTTCTGCTCGCTCGCCATACCAGCTTCTTTGATGCTCTCATTCCTGCCACCGTGTTGTCACAGCGACATCGTCTCTTGGCGCACCATGTCGTGACCCACGGGCTTCGGTACGCGCCGTGTATCGATATTGTCGGCCACCGATTTCCGAACCGATTCATCAAACGCACACCCGGCGAAGGCAGCAGCGAGCTCGTTCACATCACCGATGTCGGGCGGGTACTCGATGATCGCTCAGGCGCCATCATCTTTCCCGAGGGCACCTTTCGTAATCCTGAGCGCTTTACCCGCCAAGTGCGCCGCATTCGCCGCCGTGACCCCGAGCTGGCAACACGAGCCGAAAAGTTGCAGCACGTGCTCCCGCCCCGAGCAAACGGCACCTGGGCTTTGCTGCAAGGGTCGCCCGATGCCGACGTGGTCGTGTGCGCCAACACCGGCTTTGAAACTTTCGGGTCGATTCGAGACATTGTCGACCAGCCATTCAGCGACGCACCGATCGTCATCGAGACCTGGCGAATCTCGCGCGACGAGATTCCAGCCGATGAAAAGGCTTTTAGCCTCTGGCTCTTCGACGAGTACGCCAAAGTAGACACCTGGGTGCGTAGTACTAAAACCGAAAACGAGCACCCCCTCTAGGAGTGCTCGTTGAGATCAGGTGGCAGAACCCAGCGGGACAGCAGATCCTTCAGTTAAAAATGTAGCGAAGCGGATCTGTATTACCCGGCTACAGAACGCTGCGAATGCGGGTGCTGAGATCGGCGCCTTCGTCGAGGCGATCACGCCAGTTGCTTGCGTCGCCGATGGCGTTGGCGTACTGCTTGCGTCGTTCGGCGCGGCGGCCAGTTTCTTGCTCGGCGGGCTCGTCTTCGTATTGCGATTGAATCCCGGTGCGCAGCATCTCGATGGCATCGGAGCGAAGTTGCGACACTCGTGACTCGGTCACACCGAGGAATCGTGCAAGGTCAACCGAGGTCCTTTCTTCGAGGAAGTAGCCAACAATCACAAGCCGGTGACGCTCGGGAAGAAGCGAGATGGCGTCTTGTAGGTAGGCATACAGCTCGCGGCCTTCGATTTGCTCATCGGGCTCGAGGTTGGCACGGTCTGGCAAGACGTCGAGCAGGTTGAGCTCTTCGCCATTCTCGCCATCGACGCCATGGTCGAGTGCAAGGACGACCGAGCGGTAGAGCTGGGACCGGAGCTTGGAGACTTCGGCTGGCTTCATGCCCAGCGCTTCGGCGGTTTCTTTGGTTCGGGGGGCACGGCCCAGCTCGCTTGCCAGTTGTTGTTCCATGGCATCGAATCGGCGCGACAGGCGACGTACCGAGCGGGGGGCCCAGTCAGCTGCACGAACCGAATCGAGCATTGCACCGCGCACTCGGCGGGCGGCGAAGCGCTGGAATGGAATGCCACGTTCGGGGCTGTAGCGCTGAGCGGCTTCGACAAGACCTAGTGCCCCGGCTCGAGCAAGTTCTTCCCGCTCGACGTGGCGTGGGAAGTGAACGGCGACCTGAAACACGATGTGCTTCACCAGCGGTACATGAGCCTCGATCAGCTCATTGATTTCGGTCGGCGTCAGTGAGTTGCCCACTGGTTCGAACTCTTCGATTTCGTCTATCGTTGCTGCGTTCTCTGCTCTCACGCCGCTGGTCCCTTCGTACATGGCTTTCCCTTGACATAACGCTGACTGCGTATGTGCCGCCACTTACAGAGAGTAATCGGCCAAGTGCCCTTTGACTTTAGGCAAAATTACCCTAGCGACCGTGCGATCGGCCCGAAATCGGTGTAGTCCGAGGGTTTTCGGTGGGAACTCGCCACTTTCGCGCCGCACTCGTGGGGCCCACGACCCCAAAATTTGTCACTACCTGCGAACCGTCATAGGTCCAAAGGCGCACATCGTTCGATATGTGGCGCAACAATGAGTTCAAATTCCTGGTTGTAGCGGCCGATTGGGCTCCACGACGTGGTCGCGTATCTCTTGATTCTGCGTTGGGTTGGCTATCTAGCTGTCCCTCAGATCTCTGTATCAAAAGCTCACAAAAGGCCGCCGCCATCGCCGCTGCCCCCGTTGCCTGCGGTGCCGTTGCGGCAAGTACTTGATGTTCGACTCGCCCATCGACGCGACCTCGGACTTCGGCCCACACCGCGCCGACCAGGCCTTCGGCATGCGGTGGTCGCAACATCGGCATCCGTGCAGTCAGTCGATCGCGTCGAGTCGCAGCTTGTCGAGACCTGATTCGCTCGACCCTGGGGAATTGCTGATGCAACAAGAAGGGATCGCTCAACCCTGCCCGGTAGCAGTCAGCTGCACCAACCGGGTCGGGAAACCAGACCAGTTCGCGACCGGTTCCTGAGCGGGTTGGACGCAGCAGACCTCGATCGACGTCGTGTGCACTCGTGCTCATGGCACGGTGATGTTGACGGGCACAGGCCGGGCCGCCGGTACCGAATTGGGCGGTGCTGATCGACGTGACCTGGTCGAACCGACTGACCAAGTACGAGGCCAGCAAGGTAGACACCCCGGGCGAATAGGCGGCACCGACTACGACTGACACGCCGTTCATGCGGGCCTGCTCGTCGAGCCCCCAGAGCTGGCGTACATCTGACGGGTCGTCGGCAGTCGTGATTACATCGGTCCCAGCGTCAACCAGTCGGCGGGCGAGCTCCCATTGCTTGGACGATTCAACGGCAAGCACCACGATCGAGGAACCTGCCGCAGCGGGATTGGGCCACCCGACAGCGGTCGTCACCCCCGCAAGGGTGTGCCCAGTTCGGGTTTGCGACACGAGCACGACGTCGTGGTCTTTGTTTCGCGCCAACACCGAGGCGGTGCGGCGTCCAACGAGGCCAGCCCCGTACACCGAGATCTTCACATCTGTGCGATCACTGAAGGTCCGACGGGTCGACCTCGCGCCAGCCGCCGCGCTGAGGCGGAGCGCCGTCGCCACCAAATACCCGAAGGATCCCGGCGGTCAAACCCGCAATGACGGCTCCGAACACGGCCCTACGAAACATGGTGAACACCGTCTCACACTACCGCGCCCAACCGCGCGCCCAACCGGCCAGGCTTGCGTCATGGGCGAGCGACACCAACGAGACGCCTGCAACCAAGTGCGGTCACTATTCGTGGGGCTAGGAAGAGTCGAACTTCCGACCTCACCCTTATCAGGGGTGCGCTCTAACCAACTGAGCTATAGCCCCGAACAGTGCGGCGTTATATTACCCGCATCGTCTGACGACACCCACCACATTTTCATTTCCGTCGTCGGGTCGGTTCAACCCTGCAGTGAATATCGAATGTGCTCGTGGGCAGTCAGCGGCGCTGGCGACGGGTCGGTGGGGTGAATCGAGCTGATTCTTCTTCGATGACGGTGAGCCGGACGCCACCGGTCAGGTCGCTGATCAGATTGTAGAGCACGGCGAGCAGCACGTTGAACGTGATACCGGCAATCGAAAGCACCAAAGTAGTTATGGCATATGCGCGAAAGATCACGCCGCCGCTCCAGAACTCTTTTTCTTCGTCGAGTCCAAACAGCTTCTCGACGAGTTCTTCGATCTGGTCGAGTGTGCCTGAACTCTCTGCGAAGCTCCACAACAAAACGCCAGCGAGGACAAAGATCAGCCACAGGCACAGATAGAACAACAAGCTGACCTTGAGCACTGACCATGGTTCGATATGTCGGACCACGCGGCGGACCCGTCGAGCTTCGAGCTTTACTCGGCGGCGGCGGTCCCGGCTCGTGAGTTCTCGTTCGAGCGTTGGTTCCGGCTGCGGCCCTCCATAGCCCCCGACCGGAGGTGCCATTGGGGCTATGACCGGCGCAACGAGGTCAACCCCGGCATCAAAGACGCTTGACGAGCGACCCAAGGTCGTCTCGTCGTAGGCGAACGCGTCGGGCCCTGCGTCGAGCGCGCCAGGCTCGGCGGCAGCATCGTCGTCGGTTGTTTCGTCGACCGTCATGGTCGGGTCTTTGTCTGCCACAAGGCACAAGTCTACGACGACTGACCGGGTGGATTGGGCGCACCCCGCGATCTAACCTTTTTCCAGGCATTGTGCAGGCCGACTACGTGCATCGCTTTGTTAACAAAGCGCAAAGGTACGACGCCCGGACTGGTGGCCCAGAACTGCCCGTTCACAAAGCCCCAGCTCGGGCGCGACGGCACGAAACCGAGCAGCGTCAGCCAACGACAAGGCAATCGCGAACTCGTCCCATTGTTCTGGTTCGATCGTGGTAGCCAGCAGCTGGTTGGCTCGAGCCATGATTGCGACCAGAGCCGGGGTGCGCAACGATTCGGTCCGGTCCGTGGTTGCCCAGGCTGCTGCTCGAGAGTCACCAACCGATGCCAACGCCCGGTTGCCGTCGCGAGAAACCGCGGCGCCACGCTCCTGATACCAGTCCGTGACCTCTGACGCGGCGAGCTCGTCGACCGCGGCCGCCAGCGCTACCGCGTCCGCAGCCGTGCGAGCTCGCGTTCGGTCGACCATTGCCTGTGCGATCAGTGCCAATCCAACAATCGCCACTGCCGCGGCCAGCACTACGCCCACCAGCAAGATGGTGACCTGGCCACCATCTTGCGTTCTCGACCGACTTCGGCGGCGGGTTGGAGACTCGAATATGTACATGTGCTTCCTTGCATTCGTATGAGGGGAAGCACTGCTACGGGCTAGAGCTACAGGTTACGGTTACCGGTTACGGGTTACGGGCTTCACCAATAAGGAGGTGAGGACGTGCCTGACACCGCCTGGCCAGAGCTCAGTGTTTGGGATTGCTACGCTTGTTCGTCGCTCTCGCCCGGTTCAGCATCGGCCACCACATCCGCGGTGTCAACAGCATCGATATCGACAGCTTCGGCCACCACATCCGCGGTGTCAACAGCATGGGTATCACCGACCGTGGCATCGTTGTCGTCGTCGCCTTCGGGCTCGCGGACCAAGGTGACTGCTTGAACCCGATTCTCGTCGGGAACCGACATGACTCGCACGCCTGACGCGTGTGGTCCCTGCACCGAGATGTCGCCAACCTGGATTCGTATGATCACGCCGTTGCTCGCGATCAACATGACTTCGTCGTCGGGCAAGACGGTCAACGCCCGAACAACTTCGCCGCGCCCTTCTCGAAGTTTCATGCCGGTAACCCCTTGGCCGCCGCGATGTTTGGCGTTAAACGAATCGAAGGTTGTGCGCTTGCCGAAGCCTTCGCTCGACACCATCAACAGATCGTGGCCGTCGTGCGCAACCGCACACGACACGACTTCGTCGCCTTCTTTGAGCTTGACGCCACGCACACCCGAGGCGACTCGACCCATCTCGCGGACTTCGTCGGGGTGAAAGCGCATGAGCCGGCCATTCTTGGTCACCAGGCAGACGTCGACCTCGCCATTGATCGGCAGCACGCGCACCAACTGATCATCTTCGCGCATCTTGATGGCTCGCAGACCATTCTGGCGGATGTTGCCATAGGCGCTGAACGCCGTCTTCTTGACCACACCTTTTTGGGTCACGAACAGCAGATAGCGCATGGTCTCGTAGTCGCGAGTATCGACCACCGCCATCACGGTCTCGTCGGGATCGAGCTGCAGCAGGTTCACGATCGCAGTGCCACGCGCCGTGCGACTTTGCACCGGTATCTCGTGCGCTCGCAGCTGGAAGACGCGCCCGAGGTTCGTGAAGAACAACATGTAGGCGTGCGCGGTGGTGTGCAGCATGACCTCGACCAGGTCACCTTCTTTGAGCTGAGCACCTTTGACTCCACGACCGCCACGGCTCTGGGTGCGGAACTCGTCGGCCGGCGTTGTTTTGACGTAGCCGCCGTCGGTCAGTGTGAAGATGAGCTCCTCATCGTCGATCAGGTCTTCGATATCGAACTCACCGGGATCAATGGTGAGTTCGGTGCGACGCTCGTTGGCGTAGTCGTTGCGGACTGAGCCGAGTTCGGTCGAGATGACTTCGCGCAGTCGAACCGGATTATTCAATATCTCTTCGAGATCGGCAATGGTCTTGGCCAGGTCTTCGAGTTCGGTCAGCAGGTCGGCGCGGCCAAGCCGCGTCAAACGCCCCAGTGGTAGATCCAGGATGTGTTTCGCCTGGATCTGTGAGAATTCGAATGGCGCTGCTTGCAACGCCTCGTTCGCAGCCGAACGATCCTCGGAACTTCGAATGAGCGCAATGATCTCGTCGATGAGGTCGACCGCTCGAATGAGACCCTCGAGAATGTGAGCCCTTGCGTTGGCCTTATCGAGTCGAAACTGCGTTCGGCGGGTGATGACGTCGACCTGGTGGGCGACATAGGCCTGCAGCACCTGCAACAAATTCAGCGTGCGAGGCACTCCGTCGTCGAGCGCCACCATGTTCACGCTGAAGGTGGTCTGTAGGGGCGTGTATTTGAACAGGTTGTTCAGCACCACTTTGGGAACCGCATCGCGGCGCAACTTGAAGACCAAGCGCGTTTTGCCCTTGGCCGATTCGTTGGTGATGTTGCTGATGCCTTCGAGCCTGCCATTGTTGACCATGGCGGCTGCTTTTTCTTCGATGACCTCGGCGCTGGTCTGGTAGGGAATCTCGGTCACCACGATCTGGGGGGCGCCTGTCTTGCTTTCGCCGATCTCGGCAACGGCCCGCATTCGGATCGATCCACGCCCGGTTGTGTACGCGTCGTGAATGCCACGGGCACCCAGAATCAATCCACCGGTCGGGAAGTCAGGGGCTTTGATGAACTGCATCAGATCCTCGACCGTTGCGTCGGGATTGTCGATCAGGTGCAGCGTCGCGTCGCAGACTTCGCCCAGATTGTGCGGCGGAATACTGGTTGCCATGCCAACAGCAATGCCCTGGCTTCCATTGACAAGCAGGTTGGGGAATTTCGCCGGCAACACCGACGGCTCTTCCTCGGTTCCATCGAAGTTGTCGGAGAAGTCGACGGTGTTCTCATCAATGCCGTCGATCAGGCGCATCGCCAGATTCGACAACCGGCATTCGGTGTAGCGCATCGCAGCTGGTGGATCGTTGGGTGAACCAAAGTTGCCGTGGGGATCGATCAGCGGGTGGCGCAGCGAAAAGGTCTGGCCCATCCGCACCAGCGAGTCGTAGATGGCGCTATCACCGTGGGGGTGGTACTTACCCATGACGTCGCCGACGACTCGAGCGCATTTGACGTGAGATCGATCGGGGCGGAAGCCACTGTCGAACATCGACCAGATGATGCGGCGGTGTACCGGCTTCAAGCCGTCGCGGACGTCGGGCAATGCTCGCGACACGATGACCGACATGGCGTAGTCAAGAAATGACTGCTCCATCTCGGTCTGAATCGCGATCGGTTCGACATTGACTCGAACTGCGCCCTCGTCGTCGTCTCGAGGTTCTTCCGGTGTGTTGTTCGTGGTGTCACTCATGCGGTTACCTTCGCTGTCAGAGCTTTGCTGGGCTTTGGCTCTTCTGCGGATCGTGGGTGGGCGGGCGTGGAGGTCGGCAAAACTTCGATCGGTGCCGGACCGTCGGGCAGGCTGTAGGCAGCGGCGAGCACGGCCAGCGGAAACTCTTTGAGTTCCTTTGAACTACGCCAGCTCTCAGATGTCAAGGAAGCGAACGTCTTTGGCGTTGGACTGGATGAAGTTCTTGCGGCTCTGGACGTCTTCGCCCATGAGCTTGGAAAAAATCTCATCGGCGAGCACAGCTTCGTCGACCGACACCTGCAACAACGTGCGTCGTTCGGGATCGATAGTCGTTTCCCAAAGCTCGGCGGCGTCCATCTCGCCCAAACCCTTGAGTCGAGCAAAGTCGTTGTTGTGCTTCGGGTTGTCGATCAGGAACTGATCTTTGGCCCGGTCATCTTGGAGATAGACCTTGGACTTGCCGACCTCGGTCGAATACAACGGTGGCTGCGCGATATACACATGGCCTCGCTCGACCATCTCGCGCATCTGGCGGAAGAAAAACGTGAGCAGCAGCGTGCGAATATGCAAGCCGTCGACGTCGGCATCGCAAAGCAACACGATCTTGTGATAGCGCAAGTTCTCGATCTCGAACTCGGGACCGAACCCAGCGCCGATTGCCTGAATCAGCGCCAAGACCTCGGTGTTATTAAGCATCTTGTCGATTCGAGCACGCTCGACATTCAAAATCTTGCCGCGAATTGGCAGGATCGCCATGTTGTGCGGGTCTCGAGCCTCTTTGGCGGAACCGCCAGCTGAGTTGCCCTCGACAATATAGATCTCGCACTCTTCGGGATCTGACGACGCGCAGTCGGTCAGCTTGCCTGGGAGTCCCGCACCGTCGAGTGCAGACTTGCGCCGGGTTGCGTCGCGGGCTTGGCGGGCAGCGATCCGGGCTCGCTGAGCCGATACAGCTTTGCCGGCGATGACTTTGCCTTCGGCCGGGTTCTCTTCGAGCCACTCGGCCAACTTTTCGTTGGTGGCGCGTTCGACGAGCGACCGAATCGAAACATTTCCCAGTTTGCCTTTGGTTTGACCCTCGAACTGGGGTTCAGCCAACCGCACACTGATGATGGCCGTGAGGCCTTCGCGGATGTCCTCGCCTTGGAGCCGGTCATCGCGACCCTCTTTCAAGATGCCCCGATCGAACGCGTATCGGTTGATGACGTTGGTCAGCGACTTGCGGAATCCTTCTTCGTGCATGCCGCCTTCGCGGGTACTGATGCCGTTGGCGAACGAATGAAGTCCGTCGCTGTTGAAACCTGTGTTCCATTGAAAGGCGATCTCGACTTCTTGGTCTTCTTCGACTGCTTCGAGGTAACCAACCGAATCGAAGAGAGCCTCTTTGGTTGCATTGACATGCTCGACGAAGTCGCTGATGCCACCGTCGTACTTGAAGACAATGAACTCGTCATTGACACCTGCAGTGTCGGTTTCGGGCGTCGCCGGGGTCTTGTCGCCCGGGGTCTGTTCGGCCGCTTCGGCAACAACTGGTTCGCCATCGGCGTCGGTGTCGCTGTCGGTTGCGAGTGCTTTGGGTTTGCGCTGCGCAGCGCTGCGCAGATCGCGAAACCGGATCTCGAGACCGCGATTGAGGAACGCCATCATCTGCAGGCGATCGAGCAGTGTTTGGGCTCGAAAGGTCAGCTCTTCGAAAATCGAACCGTCGGGCCAGAACCGAACCGTGGTGCCGGTCTCATCAGATGGCGAGTCGCTCTTGACCCTAAGCCGTTCGCTTGGCTGGCCACCATCGACGAACGACATCGAGTGGCGTTTGCCATCGCGATCGATTTCGACTTCGACCCGGGTCGAAAGTGCGTTGACAACCGACACACCCACGCCGTGAAGGCCGCCCGAGACCTTGTAGCCACCGCCACCGAACTTTCCGCCTGCATGTAGCACGGTGAGGACGACTTCGGCCGCAGTCAGGTCGTCGAACTTCGGGTGTTTACCAGTGGGGATGCCGCGCCCGTTGTCGACGACTTCGCAGCCGCCGTCGGCCAACAGAGAAATATCTATGCGGGTGCAGTAGCCAGCCATGGCCTCGTCGACTGCATTGTCGACGACCTCGTACACCAGGTGATGAAGTCCGGCTGGGCCGGTCGACCCGATGTACATGCCAGGACGTTTGCGGACAGCCTCGAGTCCTTCGAGAACAGTGATATCACTTGCGCTGTAGGAAGCAGTTGGAGCGTCGGCCACAGATGCCTTTCGTGGTCCAGCAGAGTGCAGGCAGTTGCCACTCGGCGGGTGAAGCGCAACTTGGCGGACCTGTCAAGATGCGAAGTCGAAACCGCTCAAAAAACGCGAAATTTCGGTCTCGTAATTCTACCACTTGAGTGTGACAGATTGAGACTCATCGACCCGGCAATTGCCCCGTCGGCAGCTTACGATTTTTGGCTTGAAATAGCGGTTCTTACCGAACGATCCGGATCGATGTCACAGCTTCGGGACCGAGCGCGTCACAGCACCGCTCGATGAGTAGCGACGTCATCCATTTCAGCTCGGTCGCCCACTGCTGATCCACCGCCTCGACTGTCAGAACCTTGTTGCGGAGCGAGCGCGGTTTGCACCGGGTTGCGAGCTGTTCACCCACGATCTCGGGCCACCGAACAAAGAGTGCATTGATGCTATCGAGATTCGTCATTCCCAGCGTCGAAGCCAGATTGTCGAGCGCACCCCGCAGCGGCGTCGGGTTCTTGGAATGGGTTGGCAACGGTGTCCATGCTGGCCGGCGGCGCCCCGTCGCCCCGTCGCGTGCATCGTCGTTGGTCATCCGATGCACGCTAATACGACCCACACTCACTGCGCGCTACTGGTTGCCGGCGGCGCCGGGGGGCTTAGCACGCCGTCACGGCTCCCGGGGTCGCCTCGAGAACCAGATCTGGCTCCGCGCCTTCGGGCAGCGTGACAGCAGTGGTCAGCAGTGCCTGGCCAGGAGGCAGTGCCTCGAACAGTGCTGCAGTACGAAACCGGTCGAGCTCGCTGAAAACATCATCGAGCAACAGCAGCGGCGATTCGCCATGGCGTTCGGTGAGCAACAGGTGAACCCCGAGGCGAAGTGACAATGCGAGGGTCCGCTGTTCGCCTTGCGAGGCATGCGTGCGGCTCGGTGCCTCATTCAGCATGATTACAACATCGTCGCGGTGCGGTCCAACCAGACTGGTACCCCGCCGCAAGTCGTGCTTGCGGGTTTGCTGCAGTGCGGCCTCGAGACCATCAGCGAACCACAACGGCTCGTACCGAAGCCCCACATCGTCGTCACGTTGTGAAAGCTGCTTGTAGGCAATGTCCACATACTGCTCAAGTGCCTCGACCAACGACTTTCGTGCCGCGCCCATAGCTTCACCAGCAGCAGCGAGCCGTTCGTCCCACACGTCGAGCATCAGCGCGGCATCTGCATCGAGCCGTCCACCGCGCTGGCGTAAGAGGGCATTACGTTGCCGCAACACTTGGGCCAACGTACGACGGGTGTCGTCTTGTCGGGGCCACAGCGCCACAACGGAATCGTCGAGAAAATCTCGCCGTAGGCCAGGTGAGCCCTTGATCGTGGCCAGGTCATCGGGCGCGAACACCGAGATTCGGGCTGCAGCTGCCAGATCTGCAGACCGCTGCAGCCGCTGCCGATTGACCTGTACTCGCCCGCGTCCGGTGCGTTGCAGTTCGGCTTCGATCAAGAGTTCGCGGCCTTTGCTCGCCCCTTCGCCTCGTACTACAGCCCGATCTGCTCCCAGCGCGACCATCGTCGCGTTGTCCGCACCTCGGAACGATCGCAGATGAATCAGATACCCGATCGCCTCAAGCAAGTTGGTTTTACCAATGCCGTTCTCGCCAATGACACACGTAAGACCTTCGGGTAATGAGAGCTCGAGTTCGTGATAGCTCCGAAAGTCCGTCAGCCAGAGTTGCCTAAGCCGCACGTGCGACCGCGTTCGAAATCGATGACGCAGACGATCCGATACTCAGACCGTGAAGGCACCAGACGTTCTTCAGGGGACTCGGACCGGCATCAGCAAGTACAGAAAGTTCTCGTTTCCAGCGACACGTAGAACTGCAGGTTTGAGCGAATCAATGGTCTGCAACGCAACCTCTTCACCCGGTGCAACGTCGAGTCCGTCGATCAAGAATGCAGGATTGAATGCAACGGTGAGTTCGTCGCCGTCGTAGGACGCGTCGACCGTTTCGTGACCTTCGCCAACATCCTGAGTGATCGCGACTATTTCGAGACCATCGGTGTTCATGACCAACCGCAACGGCGTCGACTCTTGGGCCAATAAGCGCACCCGTCGAACCGCATCGAGCATCGTTTCGCGATTGACCGTGAGTGCATTTGATTCGCCGGTCGGAATGAGACCTTCGTATTTGGGGAAGTCTCCATCGATCAAGCGAGTCGTGACGACCAGGCCGGCGATCTCAAACGATGCGTCGCTTTCACCCAAGCGAAGAGTGAGCTCAGGTGCCTCGCCGACAACCCGGCGAACTTCGGCCAAGGCACGAGACGGAACCAACACCGACTGGTCACCCTGAAGCACCGAAGCCCCAGGAATGTCAGACACTGCCAAGCGGTACGAGTCGGTGGCAACCAGTCGAAGTCCTGCTTCGACAGGGGTGAGCAGCACGCCGGTCAGGATGGGTCGCGAGTCGTCGCTGCTCGCAGCAGGAACAACCTGGCGCAAAGCCGCAACAAACGACGCAGCTTCGATGGTCACCGCTGGTCCTTCGGCACTCACCAGCTGCGGAAACTCGTCGGTTGGGATCGTGCGAATCGAGAACTCGGATCGGCCGCCACGGATGGTGAGGTTGAGATCGCTGAGATCGAGTTCGATGGCCCCCGGCTCAAGCGAACGAACAACATCGATGAGCAACTTGGCTGGAACAACCGCAGAACCATCAGATTCGCCGTTGACCTCGAGGGTTCGGGCAATAGTCAGCTCGAGATCACTTCCGGTGACCACAAGGCGATCGTCGGCAAGTACCAAATGGAGACCAGACAACACCGGGAGTTGTCCGCCACGACCAGAGACCGCGCGACCAGCAGTCGTCAAGGCCTCGACCAAGGTGTCTCGCTCACATCGAAGTTTCACAGGGGCGCCTAATCTCTTCTCTCGGATTCTTATATAAAAGTAGTAGTAGTTGTAGTGCTGTGGAAATGTGGAGAACCGCTGTTTGCGTTCTCGCAGTGCCAATGTTGCATGTGGGAAACTTTGTGCTTCGTCCACAGCTTCTCAGAGCAGTGTGACATTGGGTGGGATAACCCCGCAACAGAGCCGAGCTGTCCACAGGTCATCCCCGCGCTGTCCACCGGGTGCTGTGGAAGTTCGGGCGACGAAATCCCACGGGCGCCTCTGACCAGGTACATGGTCACACGCTGCATTATGCGGCGGGGCGACCCGTTTTGATCACTTGGATGAGTTCGGTGACCTGGTCATAGACCTGGCGGCGTTCAGCGATGAGCTTCTTGACCTTTTCGACCGAGTGAATGACGGTGGTGTGATCACGTCCGCCGAACTCACGAGCGATTGCCGGGTAGCTCATGTCGGTGAGCTCACGCATGACGTACATGGCGACCTGGCGTGAATTCACGAGGGGACGGCGTCTGCTTGCGCCCGTGAGTTCCTCGATTGGAAAGTCGAAGTACGTCGCAGACTCTTCGAGAATCATCTGCGATGTGATCGTTCGAGGTTCTGGTTCCTGGACCAAGTCCGACAAGACTTTTTTGGCGACGTCGAGGGTGAGAGGTTCGTTGGTGAGCTGTGAGTATGCAGTCGCACGGATCAACGCCCCTTCGAGTTCTCTAATGTTGTCGGTGATGTTGCTGGCAATGAACTCGAGAATTGCTGGGTCGATAGTGATGTCGTCGTTTTCGACCCGAGTGCGAAGGATCGCAAGTCGGGTTTCGACGTCGGGGGGCTGAATATCGGTGAGCAGACCCATCTTGAAGCGGCTGCGCAATCGATCTTCGAGCGTTGGGATTGCATCTGGCGGTCGATCCGAGGACAACACGATCTGGCGATCGGCTTGATGCAGTGTGTTGAATGTATGGAATAGCTCCTCTTGAAGCGCATCTTTGCCTTCGAGGAACTGAATGTCATCGATCAGCAAGACGTCGTTCTCGCGATAGCGGCGTTTGAATTCGGTTGTTGTACTGCTGCGAATCGCATCGACAAACTCGCTCAGCAGTGTTTCAGTCGTGACGTAGCACACCCGATAGGTCGGATAGTTTTCGCCAACGTAGTGGGCAATTGCCTGCAACAGGTGGGTCTTGCCCAGCCCCGCATCGCCATGAATGAACAGTGGGTTATAGGACCGCGATGGCGTTTCGGCTACTGCTAGCGCCGCGGCATGGGCGAACCGATTCGATGACCCGGTGACGAATCGATCGAAGGTGTAGCGGTCGTTGACTCGCGAACCAGCGTCGCTGTCGTCTCGGGGTGACGCGGGTGATGCGGTGAAGTCCGGCGTGGGAAGCGGTTCAACCGCGACCATTTCAGACTCACTGACCAGGACGACTACATCAAAGGTGGTACCTGGTCCACATTCTTCTTCGAAGGCCTCCTTGACCATGGCGTGATAGCGCGTATTGATTCGATCTTGTGAAATCACGCTCGGTACTTCGAGCTGAACGTGAAGTATTCCCTCGTGGGAATGGGTTGCTGTTGCGTTCACACCGGCAAAGGTAGAGAGCCACACGGACTCATTGAGTTGTAAACGCAACTGATCAGCAACGGCACCCCAAAGGGTCTCTGCTGTAGACAAGGTTTCTCCCGAACGATGACAGTTGTTTCCTGCAAATGTGACGGCGCCCGCTCTCCGGATTGGAACGTCCGTCGGTCCCTGCGCTGAATGGGTTGTCCCCCCACGCAGCTTTGGGAACCTATCATCAGGAATCGGCGCGCGTGCAAGAGCGATATGAGCTAAATCGGCAACGTGTTGTTGCTGTTGCTTCATGGGCCTAGCGTAAAGATCTGAATCTGTCAGAGAGGCTCCTCGTTTGCCGCAACCCTCTCTGCATAGCCATGACATAGCCATGACATAGCCATGACGTGTTCGCCATTGAGCACGACATCATGAACGATCGGGACGAATCGTGAAGAGAACTTTCCAACCAAATGTGCGCCGCCGCTCGAAGCGACACGGCTTCCGCCACCGCATGTCAACCAAGGCCGGACGGCGCGTTGTCGCGAACCGCCGTCGCCGTGGCCGCTCGAAGCTATCAGCCTGATCGAACCGCTTCGGTCTCGTGCGTCGTTTGCCCTGCTTTCGAAACACGGCCTGCGTCGGCATGGTCAATGGTGTTGGGTGCGGCATGCGCCGTTTCCCGCCTGCGCGAACGACGGCTGTTCCAACAATGCAGCTGGACTACCCCAAATTGGGTACGCAATCGGCAAGAACATTGGCAACGCAGTTGTGCGCAACCGAATTCGACGGCGGATGCGCCCTATTGTCGCTAGCGAGGCTGCCGCATTGCCACCTGGAGTCTATCTCTTGGGGGTCAAGAATGATCAGGCTGCATGGATACAGCATGAAATGCTCGAACAAGACATCCTTACAACGCTCGCAGCAGTCACCGCGGCGCGCTCATCGTGACCATGGACGCGACGAGCCCACGGCCGCCACCGGCTTGGGCCACCGCACCGCTTGTAACCGGCAGTCCCGAGTGAGTGCGGCGTGAAGAAACTCGTGCTCGGAATCTTGGGTTGGTACCGTCAGTACCGATCGTTGCGTCCCGACGCATGCCGCTTTGAGCCAACATGCAGTGCCTATACCGAGGAGGCCGTCGAAGCTCACGGCCCCGTCAAGGGCATCTACCTCGGCACCCGCCGCGTCCTGCGCTGTCGTCCTTTTGGCGGTGCGGGTTACGACCCGGTCCCCCCAACGTCCCCAGAACTAAGGCGATCGTCCCCGCCTACGAGGCATTCTCATGCTTGATCCGATCTTCAATCTTCTTGCCGGCGCTCTCGAATGGTTCTATTCGTTGGTCCCGAGCTACGGCTTCGCAATCATCGCCCTCACGACTTTGGTCTTGCTGCTCCTCTCACCACTGACGTATCGAAGCACCAAGTCCATGGTCTCCATGCGACGACTGCAGCCCCAGGTCAAGCGGTTGCAGAAGAAGCACAAGGGTGACCGCGAAACACTCAACCAAGAAATGATGAAGCTCTACCAAGAGCACAACGTGAGTCCTCTGAGTGGTTGCCTGCCGATTCTGATCCAGTCGCCGGTCTTCATCGTGATGTTCCGGGTCATTCGCGGTATCACCCGGCGGTCGTCTGAGATTGGTTACGACGCAGGACAAGGTGCGTTTCTCGAGGCAGCAGGCGTCACGAACCCCGACGCCGTCTGGCAGTCATTTCGCGAGGGTGCCGAGGGCGGGGCGCAACGCTTCAATCCCGAGTACCTTCACCCCGATTCTGAGATGTATCAGAGTCTCATTCAAGACAATGAGATGAACTGGCTCGGCATCGACTTGAGCCGAGGCCCGCTCGAGGTCATCCAGAACAACCTCGGCTCATCACTCCCCTATGTGGGAATGGTGGTGTTGGTGGCATTTCTGAGCTGGTTCCAACAGCGCCAGATCCAAGGTCGCATGACGGGCGAGGTCAGCTCGCAACAGCAGATGATCATGAAGTTTTTGCCATGGATGCTGCCGATTTTTGCCGTGACGATGCCCGGCGGCTTGGTGCTGTACTTCATCGTTTCTGCTCTGCTTCGCATCCTGCAGCAGGCCTACATCACCCGCACCGTGTATCAGAACGAAGAACTGAACAAGCCCATCGAGTTCGACAACGACGACGACGACGATGACGACGACGATGACGACGAGCCCGAGAACCCGCTCGCAGCGCTGTTTGGCGGCGGAGCCTCGAAGAAAGAAGCTGCACCGGCAGCACGGCATGGTTCGCGTCGTCCAACAACCGATACGAAGCCACGAACTCGCACTCGCCCGCCGCGCACGGCAGAGCCGGTAGAGGCATCCAAGAAAAAGCGCAACGGCTCTGCTGAGCCGGCCGAAAAGACCTCGGGGTGGGGACGTGCCAAACGTTCTGCTCCACAAACGAAAGAAACACCGGAAAAACCGGTCTCACGTCGGGTAACACCCAAGAGCGATACAAGCTCGAACCGACGCGGGAAGAAATAGAAAGCGAACCCCATGGAATGGATTGTTACGACCGCTCGCACGGTCGAGGAAGCGCAGACCCGAGCTCTTGATTTGCTCGGTGTCGATAGCGCTGACGCGGAATTGCAGGTAATCGAAGAGGGCAAGACTGGCCTCTTTGGGCGCACAAAATCCGAGGCGCGGGTCCGGGCACGCATCAAGCCCAAAGCGCCTCCCTCCAAAGAAGAACGACCTCGACGCAGTGGTGGAGGCGATCGCAACCGCAACCGTGGCGGGGCAAAGAACTCCGGCGGCAACCGCGGTGGGGGCAATCGCGACAGCAAGCGGGGCGGTAACCGCGATGGTGGCAACCGCGGCGGCGGGAAAAATTCTGGCGGCGGCAATTCCAACCGAGGCGACGCCAACGAAGGCGCTACCGCTGCAGCTGCAAGCGGGTCAGGCGATGCCGGTAACCGCGGTGGGGGCAATCGCGACAGCAAGCGGGGCGGCAATCGCGATGGCGGCGGGCGTAACCGCAACCGCAGTGGCGGTAACCGTGATCGCCAGCGCAACGATCGTGGGTCTCGCAGCAACGAGGACCGTGTCGAGATGCCAGTCGACGAACAACGTGAGACACTTGAGGCGTTCGTGACTGGTGTAGCAACGGCGTTCGATACCGACGCCAAAGTCACTCTTGTCGAAGAGGGCACGACTTTGTTGGCTCAGGTCAGTGGCGGCGACCTCGGACGCATGATCGGCAACAAGGCCTCGACGCTGCAATCGCTTGAAGAGCTCTCACGCACGGCAATGCACCGAGCTGCGGCTGGGCGTCGTTATCACCGGATTCAGGTTGATGTCGACGAGTACCGAGCACGTCGTCGTGAAGCACTGGCAAAGTTCGCCACCGACCTTGCGAAGTCCGTCGCCGACTCCGGCGAGAGCAAGGCAATGGAGCCAATGGGAGCTGCAGACCGCAAGCTCATCCACGATGCTGTGGCTGATGTCGATGGCGTCGAAACCGTTTCCGAGGGCCGCGACCCTCGCCGCTACATCGTCCTTCTGGCCACCGATGTGCGTGACGAAGAAGAATGAAACCTGAGCTCCAACGTGACCTGATGGCTGCGTTGGAGCGCCCCCACCGCCTGGGCACAATTGGCGGCGATTTGGAGGAGCAGCTGGCGCATTGCGCCAGCTTTTCTTCTGTTTTGAGCCAGTTGCATCGTTCAACCGGCCGCGGTATCGACTTGGGTACCGGTGGGGGGCTCCCGGGCGTGGCCCTGGCCGGGTCGTTCCCATCAATGTCATGGACGCTGGTCGATGTGCGAGCGGCCCGAGCGGCCGAGGTCGAACGGACGGTGCTCCGGTTGGGCTATCAGGAGCGGGTCACGGTGATCGCGGCCGAGGCCCAGCATGTGGGCCACGATCCCGAGTACCGCGAAGGGTTCGACGTCGTCGTGGCGCGGGCATTCGGGCCTCCGAGTATCACCGCCGAGTGCGCAGCTGCGGTGGTTCGGGTTGGAGGATCGTTCGTCATCAGTGAGCCACCCAAAAACCCTCACAAAGAAGACTCCGGTGTGAGGTGGAGTGCTGCTGGCCTGGCTTTGCTCGGCTTGACCATCCCGCAGTTCATAGTGGTCGATGGTTACCGGTTCGCCATCATCGAAAAGACCGCACCAACGCCGGCCCGAGTACCGCGTCTCCCAGCCCGACCGAGTCGTGGCTGGCTCACTTCCTGAACAGACGACAGTAAGAGCTTCTCGATTGTTTCACGTGAAACACCTGAACCCATCCTTGAGGCAAATCCCATCAATGAAATTACATCGGTGGAACTATGAAGCGCCGATCGAGAGCGAGATGTTTCACGTGAAACATTGCGAGAAGATGTTCGGTTCAGGCGACGAGGTCGTACCAGGGCGCTAGAGTTCGGGTGCAATGCCGAGCGATATCCCCCACCACCCGCCTTCCGAGGCCCTCACTGCTGTCGATGCTGAGCACGAGGTGCCATCTGAGGAGCTCTTGCCGCAGGAACGGGCGGAGCCTGAGCCCATGACCGAACCGCACGTTCACACGCCGGTGCGATCTGGGGGCGAATCCCAGAACGACGGCACGCCTGCGAGCGTGGCACGTGCGGCTGAGTTGGCTGAAGCGACCGCCAATCAAACCCAAGCCAGCCGACCTTCCGATGATCGCACTCAGATTCCGGGGTCTGGTCCCCCCGAGGGCGAAGTTGCCGAGTCAGGAGGGACCGGTGCCCAGGATGCGCCCGCAGTTCGTAATACCCCGCTGGCGATGCCCTTGCCGCGCGTGATCGCAGTAGCCAACCAAAAGGGCGGTGTGGGCAAAACTACGACCACGGTAAACCTGGCTGCTTGTTTCGCGGAGCAGGGATATCGCACATTGCTGGTGGATCTAGATCCGCAAGCGAATGCATCGCACGGATTGGGACTTGAGCCACGAGAGCTCGAGCACTCGATCTATCACGTGCTCTTGCATGACCAAGACGCAGATAGCTGTATCGAGCCAACCGAGATCAAGAACCTGTTTGTGCTTCCGAGCAGCCTTGATCTTGCGGGCGCCGAGATCGAACTGGTAGCGCTGATGAGCCGAGAGCACCGGTTGCGCATGGCTATCGAGTCGGTCATCGACGATTTCGACTATGTCCTCATCGACTGCCCCCCATCGCTGGGTCTTCTGACCATCAATGCGCTCACCGCAGCCAAAGAAGTGCTCGTACCCATCCAGTGCGAGTACTACGCACTCGAAGGTCTTGGTCAGCTCATACGCAACGTCGATCTGGTGCGGGCCAATTTGAATCCGAAACTTCAGATCAGTCATATCGTGCTGGTGATGTTCGATCCCCGGACCAAACTGGCTGGTCAAGTCGTCGACGAGGTACGCACACATTTCGGTGACACGGTGTGCACCAATGTGATTCCACGGACGGTGCGTTTGAGTGAGGCGCCTTCGTTCGGACAACCTATTACGACATTCGACAGTGGATCCCGAGGCGCAACCGCCTACCGGGCAGTAGCGAAAGAGGTGCTCGATGGCCAAGCCTAGGCAAGGTGGTCTCGGTCGGGGGTTGGGCTCGCTCATCCCGTCGGAACCGTCGCAACCAGTCAACGATAGTCCACTACGCGACATCCCCGTAGGTGACATTGTTCCTAATAGCTATCAACCCCGCCAAGCGTTCGACGAAGAGGCATTGGTGGCGCTGACCACATCGGTGCGAGAGCTGGGCGTTCTTCAGCCAGTTTTGGTTCGCCGGCACGCCGACGGGTTCGAGTTGATTGCGGGGGAGCGCCGGTGGCGCGCCGCTACTCGGGCCGGGCTCGATCGAATTCCCGCAATTGTTCGAGATGTCGACGATGAAACGTCGCTGGCACACGCAATTGTTGAGAACGTGCAGCGAGCCGAACTCAACGCCATCGAAGAAGCTGCTGCCTTTCAACAACTCATCGATGAGTTCGAGCTCACCCAGGAACAAGTCGCAACGCGAGTGGGCCGCAGCCGGCCCGCCATCGCCAATGCTCTGCGGTTACTGCAACTGCCAGTGGCGGTGCAGCGGTTGATCGTCGAGGGTCGGCTCACCGCAGGACACGGTCGAGTACTGGTCAGCGTCGATGACGCCGAGCGCGGTGTTCTCGTCAGCCAGATACTTGGTCAAGGGCTGAGCGTGCGCTCGCTAGAGGCCTTGGTTCGGGGCGATTCGGTAGAGGACGACGACGCCGAAGGCTTGGCAAGCTCGTCGGATTCAGCCTCTCCCGCCGATGCCAGTGCAGTAGGCAGAACCAAGCCTCCTGCACTGCTTGAGTTGGAGCAGCTCTTGGGCGAACGGTTCGATACCAAAGTCGCTATCTCGCTCGGCAACAAGCGGGGGCGTTTGACCATCGATTTTGCCGATATCGATGACCTTGAGCGGATCTATGCACTCATGGCCGGAAGTTGATTCCATCTATACCCTATTTGGGGTACAGATGGACCTCTGGTTTAGCCTGACGACCGGTTTACACAGCTTGTGCACAAAGCTGTGTGAAACCCCAATTCCGGATGATGGAACCCCGAGTCTAAACCAAAGATCGACCCGCGAGGGTCGATCTCCGAAAGAGGGTAGATTTTGCGGTCTGACCGACGGCCGAGATGTGGCCAGTTGGCCTTTAGATGAAGTCAGCGAGGTCTTCGAGAAGCTTGGCTTTGCCAGCAGCGCCAACCATCCGCTTTGCGACTTCGCCATCGTTGAACACAATGAGCGTTGGAATGCTGAGTACCTGGTAGCGCTGAGCCAGTTCGCCAGCTTCGTCGACGTTGACCTTGGCGATTGAGATGCTCTCGCCGTGTTCGGTGGCGATTTCGTCGAGGATGGGAGCAATCATCTTGCAGGGTCCACACCATTCAGCCCAAAAGTCGACCAAGACGGGACCATCGGCGGCACCCACGATCTCGTCAAAGTTATCGGCGGTCAAGTTGGTGATGTTTTCAGACATGTCGAGGCGACTCCTTCATCGTTCGTTCTGAACCTAGTGGTTCGAACGCATTGTCACGCGAACTGCAGAAAAGGAAACGTCGACAACCCACCCAATATTCCGGGAGAGTCCGGGCGCAGCATTGCCAAGTTAGCGGTCGGGGTAGTTCGTGTTTGCTCCGCAAACACCGTCTGAGGTTGGAAGGTCGATAGTCCCGACAGGGGTGACTACGCGTCGTGGAGGGATTCGAGCCAGCGTTCGGCGTCGATCGATGCTTCGCAGCCGGATCCTGCTGCGGTGATGGCCTGGCGGTAGTAGTCGTCGACCACGTCGCCACAGGCAAAGACGCCGGGGATCGCGGTGCGGGTCGAGTTCGGCTCTGCCACCAAGTATCCGTTTGGTTTCACCTCGAGCTGATCAGTGAACAAGCTAGTTGACGGCTTGTGGCCTATCGCAATGAAGATGCCGGTGACGTCGAGTTGGCCTGTCTCGCCAGTCTGGGTGTTTTCGGTCGACACGCCTGAGACCATGCCGTCGCCTAGATAGCCAGTAACAATGGTGTTCCAGACGAACTCGATCTTTTCGTTCGCGTGTGCCCGATCTTGCATGATCTTCGAGGCGCGGAGTTCGTCGCGTCGGACCAGCACGGACACCTTGCTGGCGAAGCGAGTCAGGAATGTGGCCTCTTCGAGCGCAGAGTCGCCGCCGCCAACGACAACGATCTCCTGGTCACGGAAGAAGAATCCGTCGCAGGTTGCACATGTGCTCAGGCCGTGACCGATCAGTTCGCTCTCGTTGGGTAGACCAAGCATCAGCGATTGGGCGCCGGTCGCGATGATCAGTGCGGTCGCGGTGTAGGTCGGCTCGGGGGTAGAGGCGTCGTCGATCCAGAGCTTGTGGGGCGTTTCGGTGGGGTTGTCCGACAGATCGACCTTGACGACCTTGCGCGTGAGCATTGTGGCGCCAAAACGTTCTGCCTGGGCCCGAAACATACCCATGAGGTCGGGGCCCATCACGCCTTCGGGGAAGCCAGGAAAATTCTCGACGTCGGTGGTCAACATGAGTTGCCCGCCGGGCTGGTCGCTGGTCGACGATGGTTCGCCTTCGACGACGAGCGGCGCCAGACCTGCTCGGGCCGAGTAGATCGCGGCGGTCAGTCCAGCAGGGCCAGATCCAATGATGATGAGTTCGTGATGCTCGGCGGTCATGAGCTGCTCCTAGAGATGTGACGGCGTTGGAAACCCGTAAGTCCGCAAGTCAATTCCGCCGGGTCAGGCTGCACGAGGTGGTCTTGGCTCAGGAAGCGGCGCGCCGTGGGCGCTTTGCCCACAAGAACGCACCGGCTGCCAAAAAGACTGCGCCCAGGATCAAGTACACGAGCCATACGTCTTTGGGAAGCACGTTGTTGAGTAGTCGGACGGTGCCGACCAGAAACACGATCAAGGCAATAAGGCCAATGAGTGCTCCCATCAGGCCAAACACCACGGCTCGAGAGACCTTGATGGCCGGGCCAGACGTTTTGACTCGCACGGTGTCGACTGTCGAGACGATCTTGTCAGTGGCGAGTACGTGCCAGTCCTCGGGAAGTCCCGGCACTGGTAAGGATTCGCTGCGTTCTACCGGATCGACCATCTCAGACATGCGACTGGATCATATCGCCGGAACTCGCCGGGTGCGAAAGAGCACGCACACAAGCGGCGGTTCTTAGCCAGCGAGGCTTCAAGGAAAGAACCTATGGGAAGCTGGAAATCGGGTCGCATCCGTCGACGGCGACAATGATGAACGAATTGGAATTGCGGGCGCCGTCGACTCGGTGGACCTCGATGTCGGCGCCGTCGAGAAGGCCCTCGCCAACCAAGGTTGGTTGAGTGGCCTGTTCCAGTTCCGCAATGTCAGCGCAGCGCACGAACAGGAGCTCTTCGGCGATCGCCAATCGGGACTCGATCTCATCGGCAGTGAGCTCTTCGACTAGCAGTTGGAGATCTTCTTCTTGTTCGAACTCGCCGAGGAAGAAGTTCGATTTCGCAAGGTCGGTGTCGGCAAGCGAGTCCGAATCCTCATCCATCGCCTCGTCGGATGCTGCCTCGTCGGATGCACCGTTATCGGCTCCTGCGGTGATCTCGCCTTCGCCAGCGTCGTCCATCGCCTCGTCGGCATCGTCCATTGCGTCGTCAGCGGGTGCGGCTTCGGCGGCGGCGAAGGGTTCTGCTGTGGGCTGGACCGCAGGGGAAGCGGCGTCTTCTTGCCGAATTGCCTCGCTGTCTGAGCCGAATTCGCTCAAGCCGCCGTCGTCTGTGGCGTCGTCGTCTGTGGCGCGGTCGTCCATTGCGCGGTCGTCCATTGACTCAGCGACGCTAGCTTCGATCGGCGCATCGGCGGAATTCGCAACGTCGTCGCTTTGGCCGCCACGGCCAATACTGAGCACCCCGAGACCCACGAACAGCAACAGCGCGGCGGCAGCCGCGGCAATGATGCCTATGTTGAAGCGTCGGGGATTGCGGGCGGCTCGGCGGTCGCGCGCTGCATCGAGCGATACAGGCTCCGCAGACTCGGCGGTGTCGGAGCTGGGGCCGGTTTTGGTAGGCACTGCACTGGATGATGGTGCTGAGGCGCCGTCGTCGGCCTCTTCGGTGACGGCTCCGGCCAATAGTTCGTCGAATGCGCCAAGAGCAGCTGCGATGTGGGCCTCTTTTTGCTGAGCCGGGGGAGTTAACGGCTCGCTGAGATCGCCAGCAACAAGCCGAAACGAGTCGACGCGCGCCATCAATTCTGGCGTGGACTCCACAACGTCAATTTCGTCGGGCGTGGCCTCGGCATCGAGGTATGCCGACACGAGGTCGTCAGCGTTTGGTGGAAGCGGATTCATGACTGAAGGTTCTGACGTTGCGCACCAGGTGGTTGGTTCCCCGGATCGACGATTTCTGCAAGCTTGGCTCGACCGCGGGCGATGCGCGATCGAACCGTACCGGGCGGAATTCCCAGTACTTCGGCGATCTCTGCGTAGTCGAGCCCACCACAGTCGCGCAGCACCACGGCCGCGCGGAACTCTTCAGGAAGTTGATTGAGCGCGGCCTGCAGTTCGTCGCGCACCACAAGTTGTTCGTCGAATGCTGGCTCGGGGTCATCGCCCTGGTGGGCGGCCCAGCCGTCATGTTCGTCGACGAGGCCAGGCGTGGGTCGCCGCTTGCGCCGCCGGAGTTCATCGAGGCAGGCGTTGGTGGCAACTCGATAGGACCACGTCGAAAAGGCTGCTCGATTGTCAAATTTGGGTAGGCCACGAACGATGGCCATCAGTGCTTCTTGGGTTGCGTCGGCGGCATCGGCATCGTTGCCTGCGATGCGGCGACAGATGTTGTAGATGCGGTCGTAGTGGCGACGCAACAGCTCGTCGAGCGCGGTGCGTTCACCACGTTGGGCTTGGGCAACAAGCTCGCGATCCTCCACGTCCACGACAGTAGACGTTGGTGAAACTTACGCGGTGTAACTCAGTCCGATGACGCGTGGGCCGCCGTGGGTTCCAACGACTGGTCCGATCAGACTTGTGCGATCGATATCGACGTCGAGCATTGCCTTGAACGCGTCTACATCGGGCGCAAGACCATGCCCGATCGCGACGTTTGTTGCCGTTGCAGGAAGCTGGCCAGCAAGCCATGCCAGCGCTTTCTTGCGCGTGCGCTGTCGGCCTGCTTCCTCGACAGATCCAGAACTCAAGTCGATACAGGGCTTGATCGACAACAGGGAACCAATCATTGCTTGGGCGTTTCCGATTCGGCCGCCCTTTTTCAAATTGTCCAGTGTGTCGAGGATGCCGAGAACGTGAGTTCGAGCCGACAGTTCGGTGGTGCTGGCAATGATGTCGTCGGCACTTGCGCCGTCTCGGGCTGCTTCGGCGGCTCGCATCACCAATGTGCCTTGACCAACTGTGGCCGACGCAGAGTCGACGATATGGATCGGCGCGCCTTGGACCGTGGTTGCTGCAGTGCGCGCCGCTTGGGCGGTCGCGGAGAGCGCTTCGGACAGGTTGATGCACACGATGGCCGAGGCTCCATTTTCGATATGCGATCGGAAGGCTTCGGCGAAGGCTCCTGGCGACGGGGCTGCGGTCTCGGGAAGATCTTCGCTGCGATCCATTTCGGCATAGAACTTCTCGGGAGACAGATCAACTCGGTCGGTGTACTCGGTGTTGCCAAACCGGATGCTCAGCGGCACCACGGCAATACCGAGAACCTCGGCAACTTCTGGCGACAGGTCACAGCCACTATCGGTGACGATGCGAACAGACATGGGCGGACTCCAGTGAGGACGGGGGTGAGATGGGTAAAGCGACTGCTACGGCGTTTCGTAGCCGCGAGGATTTTGACGCTGCCAGCGCCAATGGTCGACGCACGCATCGGCCAGCGTTCGTTGTGCGTGCCAGCCCAAATGCTCTCGCGCTCGGGTTGGATCGGCGAAGCTTACGTCAGCGTCGCCCGGTCGGCGGCCAACAACTGTGCGGGGAATCGCTTTGTCGGCGGCCAGCTCGGCCGCAGCAAGCACATCGAGCACCGACGACCCGACTCCGGTGCCTAAGTTAAAGGTGTCGGCCGAGTCGATATCGGCCAATGCGTTGACCGCAGCCACGTGCCCGTCGGCCAGATCGCAGACGTGGATGTAGTCACGTATACCGGTGCCGTCAGGGGTGTCGTAGTCGTCGCCGAAAACCTGGACCTGGTCTCGCTGGCCGACTGCAACTTGCATGACAAATGGCATCAGGTTGTTTGGTGGCCCAATCGGATCTTCGCCAATGAGTCCACTCGCATGAGCGCCGACCGGGTTGAAGTACCGTAGATTGATGGCTCTAAGGTCGGTAGCTGCAGCCGTGTCGTTGATGATCTGTTCGACCATCAGCTTGGTGCGCCCGTAGGGGTTGATAGGGCCAAGGCGAGCGGTTTCTTGGACCGGGTTGAGCTGGTCTGGGTTATAGACCGTTGCCGACGACGAGAACACCAAGCCGCGCACGTCGGAGGTTTCCATGGCCTGCAGCAGGCTGATGCTGCCAGCCACATTGTTGTGGTAGTAGCGAAGCGGTTCGGCCACGGAGTCTGCAACCGACTTGAGACCCGCCAGATGGATGACGGCGTCGACCTTGTGAGTTCGAAAGAAGTCGGCAATAGCGTCGGTTTCGGCGAGATCTAGTTCGGCAAATGGCATGGTGGTGTCCGCAATCGACGCCACGCGGTCCAACACCACCGGCGAGCTGTTCGCAAAGTTGTCGAGCCCGACGACCCAGTGACCGTGCTGGGCAAGTGCTACCGCGATGTGGCTGGCGATGTAGCCAGAAGCTCCGGTCAAGGCAACATTCAAGGTGGGCACGGTCAATGATGGTAACCGCGTAGTGTGCGGGAGGGCTGATCGAAATCATCTCGCCACGAAACAGGTGAGAAACGAGCACCACAAACGAGTTTGAAGCCGGTTGGTCTGATCGGCGCCGCGTATCGTGGCATAGGAGACAAGTTGACAACATCGCCAATGCAGATGACCGAGGAGGGCCAATGGGTCGCGGCGCGAAGCTGAAATTCTTTTTTGGCACGATGGGATCTGGCAAGAGCACCCAGGCGCTGCAAATCCACCACAACCTCACCACCCGTGGTTTGCAGGTGATGTTGGTCAGCCAACTCGATCGTGAAGCCGGACGGGTTTCCAGCCGGCTTGGTGTTTCTGCCGAAGCCGAGATCGTGACACCGGACTCGGACCTGTTGGGTATTGCACGGGCACGCGTCCTCGACGAGGGACTCGATGCGATCGTTTGTGACGAGGCGCAGTTCTACGCGCCCGAGCAGATCGAGCAGTTGGCAATGGTCGTCGACCTGTTGAGTGTCGACGTGTTCGCCTTTGGGTTGTTGACCAGTTTTCAGGGCGTGCTATTTCCCGGCACTGCCCGACTGCTCGAACTCGCGGACGAGCGAAGCGAGCTCCAAGTCGAGGCGCGCTGCTACTGCGGCAACCGAGCAACCCACAACGCCCGTTTGGTTGACGGCCGGCAGGTCTACGCTGGCGCACTTAAAGTGGTCGGCGACACGTCTGACCGCAGCGAGGCGACAACCAGCTATGAATTGCGATGTCGGCTGCACTGGCACCAAGAGCTTTGGTCCCAGCAAGGTCGACAGATGCAGCTTCCGATGGGCCATGGCGCCGACGTAATCGAACTCAAAGTCAAAGCAGTTGAGAATGACACTGCCGATTAGGACACCAGGACCCGACATGACGGACGGCATCGATGACTACCGCAACACCATGTTTGGATCGAAGCAATGATGCTCAGTGATCGCAGTCTTCGCGAGGCGCTCGCGGCCGGAACCATCGAGGTCGAACCCCTGGGCGACAATGCGATTCAGCCATCGTCGATCGACCTCCGCCTCGCTCCCCAGTTCCGCATCTTTCGCAATCACACGCGCGCCATCATCGATGTGAAACACGATCTCAGTGACTTGACCGAACTGGTCGAGATCGACGACGACACCGCCTTCATCTTGCATCCAGGCGAGTTCGTTCTTGGGTCTACGCTCGAGCGGGTCAAGGTTCCAAATGACCTCGTCGCTCGGATCGAGGGCAAGTCGAGCCTGGGCCGCCTCGGGCTGCTCATTCATTCGACGGCCGGGTTCGTCGACGCTGGCTGGAACGGGCAACTGACGTTAGAGCTGTCAAACGTGGCCAGTCTTCCAATCACGCTGTATCCCAGCATGAAAATCGGCCAGATGAGCTTCATGCAGATGACGACCGAAGCCGACAATCCCTATGGTTCAGGCGCGGTGCAGTCAAAGTACCAGGACCAAGTCGGACCTATCGCCAGTCGCTACAACGAGAATTTCAGCTAACTGTTACGTCCCCACGGGACGTAACTCTTAGGAGAAGTCCAGGTTGATGTTCGTGTCGCCCTCGTCTGCCGCGTCGGTTGCGGTGGGCGCTCGCGGGTTGGTTTCGCCAGCCGGCGATTTTGCGGCCGGCGATTTTGCGGCCGTCGATGGTTCGATGATCTCGGCGTCTTCGATGTCGTCGTCGTCGCTGGTTTTGGCTACGGAACTGCCAGCAGCAGTTGATTTGGCGGCGTCTTTCATGAGTTGTTGAGGCGAAGTCTTCAAGACCTTGTTGGCCTTGGTTATGGTTGCTTCGAGCTCTTTGACGCCGGTGGCCTCGACCACAGAATCTTTGGTTTGGTTGAACTGCTGCTGCACGTTGTCGAACTCGACCTTGGCTTTGCCAAGGTTCTTTGCAGCCTTCGGAAGCCACCCGGCGCCGAACAAAACCACTGCAACGATGACGATGATGAGTATCTCTGGACCACCAAGGCTCATACCCGCACACTACTGCCATAGTGGCCGGGCCGTGCTGGCGCGCACGGTGTTACATCGATCGCCGCGCTGACGATGTTGCGCTTGGGGTCACGGCATCGTTGCGTGTAGCCGACCGTCGAATGGGTAGGTAGTCATCACTTCGGTGCCATCGTCGGTGATGAGAAACTGATTCTCAAGCTTGACGCCCTGACGTGTCACCGGATCGCCCACATAACTCTCGACACAGATCACCATTCCCGGCTCGAAGCAACCACCGAGCGGATATGCACCGTCGCTCGCCCGAGGAATGTTGGGATGGCCTCCGGCCAGGCCGAGGCCGTGAGCGAGTTGGTAGTAGCCATATTTGCGGTACGGCTCGGGTACGTCGAAGGCCATTTCGGCGAACTGCTCGAAGCTACGACCCGGTTCCAGGTTGGCTGCGTTGTGCTCAAGCTGATCGCTGGCCAGATTGTGCAGGAATCGTTGGCGGACCGTTGGCTCACCGTCGCCACAGAAGAAGGTTCGAGAGAAATCGACCGAGTAACCGTGAAGTGCGACGGCATCGGTGTCGAAACACACCAGGTCGCCAGCCGAAAGCTGGTGATTGGATGCTTCTTGGAAGTACGGAAACGTGCGTAGCCCAGCTTGCAGGAGCCGGGCCACGACGAGCTCTCCTCCGCACGCGATGAGGGCGCGATGGAACTCGGCCCAGACCTCCTGCTCGGTGCGGCCGGGTTCGATGCCACGATGTAGCGCTGCGGTCGCAGATTCGGTAACCGCGACCGCTTGGCGCATCGCTTCGATTTCGGCAGGCTGCTTTATCGCCATCGCTGTTTGCAATGGCCAGGTCGCATCGCTGAGCTCGAGGCCGCTGGCTCGAAGCGCGTCGGTGACCGGCGTGTCGAGTCCTTCGACTGCGAGTCGGAGATCGCCAGCGAACCGCTCGTGGCACAGGTCGGCGATCTCGCGAGCAAAAGCGATCGCTTCGTTGCGAAAGTTCGGTGTTTTCTTGGCATTGAGGCCAGGTGCTTCTCGGATCTCATCAACGCCTTCGTGCCCGGACCACAGGTGTTCGCAACCCGCGAATTCCCAGAGCACGGTTGGTCCATCCGCAAAGGCAAGCACGAGCCGATCTGGGCCGGTCATATTGTGCACCAACATGTTGCGAGTGCCGGTTATGTAGCGAATCGCAAACGGGTCCGAAGTAAGTAGTGCTGGAACATTCAACTCGCCCATCACTTGGTCGAGGCGAGCGCGCCGCTCGATGCACAACGAGTTGAGTAACTCGGTAACGGCAACGTTGGGGGATGCGACGGAATCGAGGCTAGTCAAAGGAACAATCCGTCGGCGCCGCGCGCGGCGGCTTCGGCCACCAGGTGCGCTTCGGTAACGCGGCCATAGACACGCCGGGTGCGATCGAGCGGCCCGATGAGCCCTGGCTGGTCTGCGTAGGAGAGCACCAGCGTCAGACGGTGGTCACGGCCACTGACATTGGTCACGCGGTGCAGCGAATAGCGACCGCGAAATATTTGGAGGTCGCCTGGAGCAGACATCGCCGATCGTCGAGTGGAGACGTCTCGTCCATCGAGCACGTTGACGAGCCCGTCAAGATTTTCGTCGCCAACGGAGCGCAGGTTGTGGTGGAACTCGAACGTGCCGCCTTCGCTGGCCTGGCGAACGCCAATCGTCACCACGTACTCGTTCGTGTCGTAGTGCCAGCCGTAACGGCCACCGGGAGGCAAGACGGTGGCAACAAGCCCGGCAAGTGGATCTGCGTACTCGAAGACGCGCTCACGACCCAGGCACGAGGCGACGAGCCGCTTGAACAATGGCGAGACGTACAGTCTGTGGGCTGGGGACTGTGCGGGGATCATGTCTCGGGTTACATGGCCAGCGACCCAGTCTGAAGTTGCCGAAACAGCGGGGTGCGCTGTCGCGTCGCAGAACTCTCGGCTGTACGCGGATCGTCGGTCGCGGCCTATCGCCACAAACGGCAGCATCGCATCGAGTTCTTGAGCAATGGTTGCGACCACTGCTGGTCGAAGGAATCCAGCCAGTGAAGCAATCCCGTCGCGGTCGAGGTGCGTCGCCATGGTACGACCGAGTTCATCCCAGCTTGCGCTCGTCGAACTCAGTCCGAATTTGTCCAGGTTGACGATGTCATCGAGCGCTCCAATCTCGGGGTCCGCCAATCGTGGTGTGGATGGCGATGCCTGATGCCGTACCCGCACGCTTTTCCTTTCGGTGTGTTGCGTCATGTTGCTGACGCTTTTTGTGTCGTGTCCTTAGTTAACAACGCACAACACTCCGCGTCTAACGAATCATGATCATGATCTGTTATCGAATCGATGCATGTACGATCTCGTTCGTGATTGCTCCGCTCCGACTCGACGTGCGTCACTATGAAACAGTCGTGGCGATCGTGGAGTTCGGTTCGATGACCGAGGCGGCGCGGCAGTTATCGATTTCGCAGTCAGCCATGAGCCATCGCCTGGCCGAAGCCGAGCGTCGACTCGGGGTCACGCTGTTCACACGTGGATCAGACCGTCGGTTGTCGCCCACGAACAACGGTGTCGCACTATCTCAAGCTGCGGCCAGGGCGCTTGCTGATCTCGGACGAGTCGAAGAGACCTTGGTTGGGACCGATTCGTCGGTCCAAGTAACGGTACGGATAGGGGTCGGCGGCTACGAGGCCTTCCACTGGTATCCGAGCTTTCTTCGGGCGGCGCGGCGAGATAATCCGGCAATCGAACTCGATCTTCTGGCGGTGGGCGATGACCCCGGTACGTCGCTCGCTGACCGAACGGTCGATCTTGTGTTGGCGCCGGGCCAGCCGTCGGGAGACCATGTACTGGTTCCAGTACTTGACGACGCATTGGTTTTCACCTGCGCGCCGCACCATCGGCTTGCGGACCGGGCCACGGTCGAGGCAGTCGATCTCGTCGACGAAACCTATTTGACCTATAACGCGCTTCCGAGCCCGGGCTTCGAGTACGACCGCTTCATTCGACCAGCTGGGGGCCCACCGCGCATCGTGCGCGTTGTGCGCCAAACTAGCGCCATCATCGAGATGGTTGCGGCCGGAGTCGGAGTCTCGATTCTCAGCAAGTGGGCCACGATGCCGCTCGTCGAGTCGGGGCGGATCGCCACCGCGCAGTGCGGCGCAGACGGTTTGCCAATTACCTGGCGCGCCTGCCATCGACGCAGCGACCAGACCGCAGCAATGGTCGCTGACTTACTAGCGACCCACCTTGGAGCAGACCTATTCCCCTGAGCTCGGACGCGGACTACGTGGGTTGCTTGGGCGGGTGCGGACCGTGGAGGATTTGGCTCGGACAGCGTTTTGAGCTCGGACGCGGACTACGCGGCTACGTGGCTACGCCTCGTCCATCAGCGAGGCGATGGGGCCTGGTGCGAGCGGATCGACCATGTCTTTGGTGCCGTCGCCGTCGAGATCGCCGTGCATGCCGTAGCCCAAGGGTGGTTCTATGACATCGGCGGTGACTCGCTGTGATGCGGGCTTGAGGGTCACGTTGACCATGGTTTCGGCGGCCTTGGCTTCGCCTTCTTCGATGGCGTCGAGCAGGTGCATTGCGATGTCTTGCACGAGCACTTGATCTTCTTCGACGCCCTCGCCTTTGATGCCGTCGTCGATCATTACGTAACAGAACGGGCAGGCGGTGGCGATACGGGTCGCGCCGGTTGCAAGCAGCTCTTGAGAACGGTCGACATTGATCTGTTTGCCGACGTGTTCTTCCATCCACATGCGAGCGCCACCGGCGCCACAACACATGCCCTTGGTGCCATTGCGCTCAGCTTCGACAACCTGGATGCCGCCAATGGAGCCGACCACGTTGCGCGGCGACAGGTAGACGTCGTTGTGGCGACCTAGGTAACACGAGTCGTGATAGACGAGCCGGTCTTCGAGCGTCGCGTTCGAAACGTCGAGCTTGCCTTCGTCGATCAGATTTTCTAGCAGCTGGCTGTGGTGCACGACTTCGTAGTGACCACCGAGCTGCGGGTATTCGTTGGCGAGCGTGTTGAAGCAATGCGGGCACTGCGCCACGATCTTCTTGACGCCCATCGAGTTGAGCGTTTCGATGTTCTGCATGGCCAGCATCTGGAAGATGTACTCGTTGCCGCTGCGCCTAGCCGGGTCACCAGTGCACATTTCTGATGGGCCCAAGATGGCGAAGCTGACGCCAGCACGATCCATGAGCTTGCTGAACGCCTGGGAGACCTTTTGGTTCTTGTCGTCGAAGCTGCCAGCGCAACCAACCCAGTACAGGTACTCGGCCGTCATTGGATCGCCGCCGTCCAGCACTTCGAGGCCTTCGAATTCTTGGGCCCAGTTGGCGCGTTCTCCTTGGCCCATGCCCCACGGATTGCCTTGGTTCTCCATAGCGCGATAGGCGTTGCCGAGCTCGGTCGGGAAGTCACTTTCCATAAGTGACAGATAGCGGCGCATGTCGAGGATTTTGTCGAGAATCTCGATGTTGACCGGGCAGTTCTCGTCGCAGGCCTTGCAGGTGGTGCACGCCCAGATTTCTTCGCTGGTGATGCGATCGAACACGTTGTTTGGTGCGACAAGAATGTTGCCGGGTTCGTTGGCCACGGTGATTTCTTTGTCAACGCCGATCGGAGGCGAAACTTCTGGGGTGCCCGAGCGAGCCATGACTTCGCCGGTTTTCAGCACGATCTCGCGAGGGTCGAGCGATTTGCCGGTGGCGTGGGCCGGGCACACAGCCGTACAGCGACCGCACATGGTGCACGAGTCGGTGTCCATGAGTTGTTTCCACGTGAAGTCTTCGACGACCGCAGCACCGAAACTCTCCATCTCGGTTTCCATCAGGTTCGCCATTGGCTTCATGGCACCCTTGGGACGCTCACGCTCTTTGAGATACATGTTGGCCGGCGACGTCACCATGTGCCGTAACATGGTTGTCGGCAAGATAACTAAGAACAGCGCGAACGAGATCACATGCGCTATCCACCATGCTTGGTGCCATCCGGCCAGGTTTCCCATGCCGTCGACGAGTTGCGCGAGCGGGTAACCAATGAAGGACCACTTCTCGTAGCTCGGCGAATCTTCGAGCGCAATGCGGAAGGCTTCAGCGCCGTAGCCGCTGATCGAAATTGCCAGCAGGGTGCCCAGGATCACAAAATGTTCAGGCTTGTTCTTGATGCGAATGCGATACGGGCGCATCGAGCGGGGGCCCAGGCGTCGGCCGAGTGCCCACATGAGGCCGGCGAAGAACATCAGGCCAGCTGCGTCGCCGACGAGGGCGTATCCCTTATACACGCCGCCGTCGAGGAACTTGAGTGACTCGGGCAGCTGATGATCGATTTCGAGTGTGGTGGTCACGGCCATCAAGATCAGGAAACCGAAGTAGATCATCGAGTGCATGATCCCGGCGACTGGGTCACGCATGAGGGTTTGCATATACAAGCCAGCACGCATGTCGGCCAGCCGCTGTTTGACGTTCTTGCGGGTGGTCTTGCGGTTCTCGGGAGCGCCTCGTTGCCAGTTCTTGACTCGGAACGACAGCTGGAAACCGCAGTAGATCAACAGCGCTGGGACCAGGCTGTAAAACATGACCTTGATGGCCGTGGGGATGTTGCCAAAGACCTCGCGCGTGACCGCGCCTTCTTCGTGGTGAAATTCGAACACCGCCGCTGCCACGCCAGACAGCGCAGTAACGATTGCGATCAGCGTCCAGAAGCCGATGATGAGGTGATTTGGTCGAATCTTGCGCGTGTCGCCCGCGTCGGCTTCAACCACTTCTTCAGTAACAGTTGCCATGGTGTGGCTGACTGTACTCCTTGGCGCTTCTGACCTCAGCACCCAGCCCTGCGCGCAACCAGATTATTTTGCTCGGGGCGCCGCCGAGCCAGTGCCGTAAAACGACATTAGGGCCGCAGTGCGAGTGCACTGCGGCCCCAACGGGTTTGTCTAACTTCTACTAGCTGAGGGGATCAGCCAGCTGGAAGGAGAACTGCGTCGATGATGTGAACCGTGGCGTTTGCCGTCGGTACGTTCTGGCAGATCGAGGTGGCGACACCGTTCACTGACAGTTGGTTGTCATCAACAAACTCGAAATTGAGGGTTTCGCCATTGACTGTTTCAACGGCGGCAGCGTCGACGAGGTCTTCAGCGGTGAGTGATTCACCGGCGACGACGTGCAGGGTCAAGATGCTGGTCAGCAAGTCCTTGTCAGCAAGCACTGCGGCGAGCTGATCTTCGGGGATTGCGGCGAATGCATCGTTGGTTGGAGCGAAGATGGTGAATGGGCCGTCGCTGTTGAGCGTGTCGACCAGGTCGGCTTCGACGACTGCGGTTACGAGCGTCGACAACACAGGGTTGTTCGATGCAGCGGTACCAGCGGTGTCGTCAGCCATGCCAGCAAATGAGCCTTCGCCGTCAGCAGGAACTGCTGAACAACCAGGACCGAACGCGCCCATCATGGCGTCTTCCATTGCGTCGTCTTCCATGGCGTCATCGTCCATGGCGTCGTCTTCCATGGCGTCATCGTCCATGGCCTCGACATCGTCGTCTCCGCCACTGGCGACATCGTCGCCGTCGCTTGACGAACATGCGCCGAGCAGCATCGCCAGCGCGAGGAAAGTCGCTAGGACCTTCCATAGGTTCTTCTTTGGGGTGGTTTTCATTGAATTTCCCTCCAGGGAAGTTTTCGTGCGCCAGATGGGGGCCTGGCGCTTCACAGGCTATTCGTAACTGAGGCCGACCGTGGATTGGGTTCGAAAAGACATTCTTAAGTTAAAGACTTAGAGCAGAGCCGGGCCTTGGCGTTGTTCTCGTGCTGGGAGTTCACCGTGGTCTGGTCTGATTGGACCAATCCCGGTGACCCATGGCTCCGAATATGAACCGACTACATGAGATAGCGGAGAGTCCGGAACTGCCGACTACTTCGGTCCATCTCAGAGAGAGACACCATGAAAAAAGTATTACTAGGAGCGTTGGGCGCAGGCGCTTTGGTTGCCGGGCTGACGCTCGGCGCTCTGCCTAGCCCGGCGTCAGATCATCTCGAATCACCTTTGGTGATGACCGATGGTCGAACTGATATCAATGACCTCTACGCATTCCAGTCATTGGAAAACCCCGACAACACGGTGCTGATCATGACCGTCAACCCGGTCGCTGGTGTTATGTCACCGACCACCTTCGATGAGAACGCGATCTACCAGTTCAACATCGACACCGATGGCGACGCCAAGCGCGAGAAGTGGATTCGCTTCACGTTCGACGAAGCCGATCCCGAAGGCGGCCAAGCAGTAACCGTGAGCGGTTCCGCTGGCAGCGCGAGCGGTACAACCCGCGAGAACTTCGAGTTTGGCGATGGCCAGATTGCTACGGGTGTCTACGACGACCCGTTCTTCTTTGACCTTCAGGCATTCCAAGACCAGGTAAAAGCTGCCGGTGGCGAGCGCACGTTCTGTGACAATGACCCGACTGACTTCTTCGCTGGTCTCGACGTGACTGCAATCGTGGTCGAAGTTCCAACCGAAATGATCACCGACAGCGATGACCCGACCGGTGCCAATGGCATCGGTATTTGGGCCGAGACTCGCGACGATGCGGGTCGCATCGACCGTGCTGGTCGCCCCGGAATCGCCACCGTCCTCATCTCTGATGGATCCGAAGATGGCTTCAATAGCCGTCTGCCACACGACGACCTCAATCGCTTCGGCGATCAGGTCCGTGACACCTTGGTCGCACTCAGCGGTCTCGATGACAGTGGCTACACCGAAGAAGAAGCGCAGGCGGTGACCGAGGTCCTGTTGCCTGACATTCTCACCTTTGACCCAACGTCGACCGATGGTTACCTGAATGGCCGAGGACTCAGCGATGATGTCATCGATGCCAGCTTGGCAATCATCACCGGGAGTATGGCCAGCAGTGAGTCACCAGTGCTCACCAGTGACTGTGTCGACGCAAACGATGTCGACTTCCTGGATGGCTTTCCGTACCTAGCAGAACCGAACTAATTGGTCCTCGCTTCTCACGGAGCGAAGCGGTGACATGAGAAGTAGGTCGTTCGTTTCGGCCTGCGATCTACTTCTCGTCGTCAGTCTCCTCCTTTCCCCCCGCTCTTAACCCTCCTCTTCCACTTTGCTTTCTGATCACCATCTGCCATAGGACATTCGTGAACTTCACCAAATTCGCCACCGCTGCCATCATCGCCGGCGTCCTTATGGGCGCCTACGGCCTCGTGACCAACACTTCGGCGTACGAGCCAGCCGACGCGCCCACCCCGTTACAAGGAACGACGTCGCTGCAACCCATCACCGGCCTGGCTCCGATCGAGGACGTGATCGAGCTGTTCCAAGAGCGCTCTGATGCGCACGCCAAGGACTACATCAGCCGCACCCAGCTGGGCGTTGCACTTAACGCGCAGGCGCGCGAAAGCGCCGACCTTGCTGGATATGCAGAAGCCGAAGGTGTGCTGCGTGATGCGCTCGAGCTCAACCCCCGCTACAGCGCGGCGAAACTTGCGTTGGCAGGTTCATTACATTCTCAGCACGAGTTTGGTCAGGCGCTTTTGCTGGCCACCGAGGTTCAGGACTCTGACCCCTCCGAGCTCAGCGCGCTTGCCCTTATCGGCGATGCAAACTTCGAACTCGGCAACTATGTTGCAGCCGAATCAAATTACAACGAACTGGTTGCAATCGAACGCAGCGCCCCGACCGTGAGCCGACTGGCTCGCCTCGCTTCGATTCAAGGCGACAATGCTGGTGCGGTCGAACTGGCGACCGAGGCGCTCGAACTCAGCGACGGGTTTCCAATGCGCCCTAACGCAGCGTCGTTCTACTGGTTCCAGGTTGGACACTTCCAATTCAACAACGGCCAGGTCGACGAGTCCATTTCATCACTCGAGACCGCACTCGAGATCGATCCCGACTCAAGCGGTACGAAAGAGAAGCTGGCTTCGATCGCGTATGCCACTGGCGACCTCGAGCGTGCTGGTGACTTGTACCTCGAGCTGATCGAGACCGGTCCCGCGCCAGACCTGTTCGGCTCCTATGCCGACATTATGCGCAGCCAAGGCAACGATGAACGAGCTGCAGAATTTGATGAGCTCGGCCAAGCACTGGCCGTCGAAACGCTCGATGATTTCCCAGCCGAGCGCCGCCATCTCGTCGACTTCTTCTTGACTCGCGATCCGCAGCTCGCACGAGACCTTGCTCAAGCCGATCTTGTCGAACGCCAAGATGTTGGTGCCTATGACACGTTGGCGTGGGCGCTATTTCACACCGGCGACTTTGCCGAAAGCCAAGCGGCCATCGAGATGGCGCTGGCCGAGGGCACCCAGGACGCGTCGATGCTGTTTCATGCAGCTGCGATAGCCAATGCCAACGGTGACGCTGCTGCGGCGGCGACATTTGCGCAGCAGGCACTAACGATCAATCCGTCATTTCACCTAACCGATGTGGAGACGGCCCGAGATCTCGCGCTTGCTGGCTGATTCCTAACCATCGCTCCCTGGCCAGCACAAGGCCCCAGCAGCGGATCCTGCCCTGGACGCAGGGCACGATTCGCTGTCTTGTGGCGCGGTACATGGCGTGCGGCCAGGACCCTAAATTGAAATTGTCAAGTTTCTTGGGAATGCGCCATAGGGGCTGTTGGTTGGAGAGTTTTGTCCCGTACGCTTCATGCCACATCTGGCATGAGATGTACCCCCCAACGAACCCCACCACCGGCGCAGCTCGCAGAGGCTGCGCACGCAGGAGAAAACACATCATGGTTAAAGCCGTCGGAATTGACCTTGGCACTACCAACTCAGTAGTTGCGGTGCTCGAAGGTGGCGACCCTGTCGTCATCGCCAACGCTGAAGGCGCTCGCACAACGCCATCGGTTGTCGCCTTCGCCAAGAGTGGCGAAGTGTTGATGGGCGAGGTCGCCAAGCGTCAGGCCATCACCAACCCCGAGCGCACGTTGCGCTCGGTCAAGCGCCATATGGGCAGCAGCTGGACCATCGACATCGACGGCAAGGACTACACCCCCCAAGAAGTATCGGCCCGCACGCTGCAAAAGCTCAAGCGAGACGCCGAGGCCTACCTGGGTGAGCCCGTGACCCAAGCCGTCATCACCGTCCCCGCGTACTTCGACGACGCCCAACGCACCGCTACCAAAGAAGCCGGCCAGATCGCAGGACTCGATGTCTTGCGCATCATCAACGAGCCCACCGCTGCTGCGCTCGCCTACGGGCTCGACAAGGACACCGATCAAACGGTCTTGGTCTTCGACCTCGGCGGCGGAACATTCGACGTTTCCGTGCTCGAAATCGGCGATGGTGTTTTCGAGGTGAAATCCACAAGCGGTGACACCAAGCTGGGCGGCGACGACTGGGACGAAGCGGTCATCGAATGGTTGGCGACCAAGTTCAAGAACGATCACGGCGTCGATCTGTCGAGCGACAACATGGCGATGCAGCGGCTCAAAGAAGCCGCGGAAAACGCAAAGATCGAATTGTCCGTCAAGCAAGAGACTCAGATCAATCTTCCGTTCATCACCGCTACCGACGCAGGCCCCCTGCATCTTGACTTCACGCTGAGCAGGTCGAAGTTCCAAGAGATGACGAGCGGCTTGCTCGACCGCTGTCGCGGACCGTTCGAGAGTGCCATCAAGGACGCCGGCCTGGTCATGGGCGACATCGAACACGTCATCCTGGTCGGTGGCTCAACCCGCATGCCAGCGGTGACCGAACTCGTTCGCGAACTCACCGGCAATGATCCCAACAAGGGCGTGAATCCCGACGAAGTGGTTGCCATTGGTGCTGCAGTGCAGGCTGGCGTGCTCAAGGGCGAAGTCACCGACGTACTGTTGCTCGACGTGACCCCGCTGTCGCTCGGCATCGAGACCAAGGGCGGCGTGATGACCACGTTGATCGAACGCAACACCACAATCCCGACCAAACGCACCGAGGTCTTCACCACCGCCGATGACAATCAGCCGTCGGTTGAGATTCATGTGTTGCAGGGGGAGCGGGAGATGGCGCAGTTCAACAAGACACTGGGCAAGTTCCAGCTGGTTGACCTGCCACCGGCTCCTCGAGGCGTGCCGCAGGTCGAAGTCACCTTCGATATCGATGCTAATGGCATCGTGCACGTTGCTGCCAAGGATCGGGCCACGAACAAGGAACAGTCGATCACGATTACTGGCCAGTCTTCGCTCGACAGCGACGCGATTGATCAGATGATCAAAGACGCCGAGTCACACGCCGACGACGACAAGCGCCGCCGGGCCGAGGCCGAGGTTCGCAACAACGCAGACAACTTGGTGTACCAAACTGAAAAGCTGCTGCGCGAACACGGTGACAAGATCACCGACGAAGAACGTGCCGAGGTCGACGAAAAGTTGGCTGCACTCAAGACCCAGCTCGAAGGCGACGACCTTGATGCCATCAAGGGCTCAACTGAGGCCCTGATGAACGCAAGCCAGCAATTCAGCCAGCGGCTGTACGAACAGGCAAGCGCCGAGAACAACGCCGATCCAGCGGCTTCTGACGCAAGCGCAGGCAACGATGACGACATCGTCGACGCCGAGATTGTCGAAGAAGACGAAGAGTGATGGGCGGCGTCGACGAAACCGGCCCCGAGCCGGCTGTTCCCGATGAGTCAGGCGCCGATGCAGCGGCACCAGAATCAGCTGCAGCCGATACTGGCATCACCGATGCAGAGATTGCATCATTGATCGACGAGCAGTCCGCGGCCGATGCCGCGCCTCAGGGCGCGATGGTCGCCGACATTTCCGAGGAAGCAGTCGTGGCCCTTATTGCCGAGCGCGACGACTACCTCGACCAGTTGCAGCGGGCAAAGGCCGAATTTGCCAATGCCAAGCGCCGCAGCGACGAGCGAGCCGAGACCCAGCGCGCCCAAGCAGCTACCAGTCTGGTCGAAAAGCTCCTTCCGGTGCTCGATAGCTGCGATGCCGCGCTTGCACAGGGCATCGAAGAGGTGCGGCCAGTCTGCGATGCACTCTTCGACGTGTTGTCGGCGCAGGGCCTCGAACGTGTCGACGCCATCGGCGAGGCCTTCGACCCCGAGTTGCACGAAGCCGTATTGTACGAGGCAGGCGAAGGCGAGCAGGTCGTCATCGAGACTCTGCGCACGGGCTACCGCTGGAAAGAGCGCGTGCTTCGGGCCCCAATGGTCAAGGTACAAGGCTGAGCACCAGTGGCAAATGACATCAAACGCGAGTGGTTTGAAACTGACTACTACGCCGTTCTCGGCGTAGCAAAAGACGCACCCCATGCCGATGTCACTAAGGCGTACCGCAAGCTGGCTCGCAAGAATCATCCCGACACAAATCCTGGTGATGCAGCTGCCGAAGAGCGCTTCAAAGAAATCTCTACCGCGTACGACGTCATCGGCGACGAGGACAAACGTGCAAGCTATGACCAGGCGCGCCGTATGGGGCCAATGGGCGGCGGGCAGGCCGGGCCTGGCGGAGCGGGCAGCTTTGGATTCGAGGGCGTCGACCTCGGTGACATCTTGGGGTCGATGTTCGGTGGCGGAGCTGGCGCCGCAGCTGGCGGCTTGTTTGGCGACCAGCCCGGCGGACGGTACGCCCGAATCAAGCGTCCTGGCAACGATCAAGAAGCTCGGCTCACCATCTCGTTTGACGACGCGGTTCGCGGTACCACGGCGCCGATCAGCCTGACCGATGATGCCGGAAAGCGAACCATCAAGGTGCGGATTCCCGCGGGTGTCGAATCGGGCCAGCGCATCCGACTGCGCGGCAAAGGTGGTGCTGGTGACCCACCAGGCGATCTCTATGTGCGGATCGATGCTGGCTCTCACAAGGTTTTTGGGCGCAAAGGCGCGACATTGACGCTCGAACTCCCAGTAACCATCGCCGAGGCGGCATTGGGTGCCGAAGTTCGAGTTCCTACGTACGACGGTGAGTCTGTCACGGTGAAAATTCCTGCAGGAACCCAGCACGGGCGCACGTTGCGCGTCCGCGGGGCCGGGGTACCGAATGTCGATGGACATAACGGTGATCTGCTCGTCACGGTCGGTGTCGCAGTTCCCCAAAACCTGACCAAGAAACAGACCGAGGCGTTGCGCTCGTTTGCCGAGCTCGATACCGAGTCGCCGCGCAAGCACTTCGAGTCGACTAAATGATGGTTGCCGTGACGCGAGCCGAACGAGCGCGGGCGCTGCTTTGCGACCGGGGATGTAACGAGCATCAATTTCGTGCACCTCGAGGTCGAGTAGAGGTCGATGGTTAGTTATGGCCGATAGCACCGAAATTCGGACGAGGGCCGTCTATATCATCTCGGTCGCAGCCGAATTGACCGGCGTTCACCCCCAGACGTTGCGTGTCTACGAGCGAAAGGGCCTGGTTGCTCCCGCTCGCACCGGCGGAATGAGCCGCAGGTACAGCGAAACCGATTTGGACAGGGTCCGTCGAGTGCTAGAACTCACCAACGAGGGTCTTAACCTTGCGGGGGTGGCTCGGGTGCTCGAGCTCGAGGCCCACGTGGCCAGACTCCGTCGTCGAGTCGAGGAACTCGAAGGCCAAACGACCTACTCGACCGCACTTGTGCCGGTGCGATCGCGTCACGCGACTCCCACTTCGAGCGATAAGCATCCGGCGGCTACAGGGCCGTCTGACTCATAAAGCGCCAGCTTTACCCAACGGAGCGTGACCCGTGGGCCATATGGCCTGTCTATAACTGTGGGCAAACCTACACAACTGTCAAGCAAAGTATGTCGTGCCGCCCACATAGCGGCTATTGTGTGCCGTTGATTGTCGACCCCCGCGGGGCGCCAAGCCGAAGTACTTCCTCGGCCTGCCCGCGAGGGAAAGCTAGGGTTTCAGGAATACGCGCCTGAAGCCGTTGAAACGGAGAATTTAGGGATGACCCATCTACCCACCACCACCGCCGCCAGGCGGTCACCCCGCCAGCGCTATTTAGTGCCAGTCGTGGCGCTGCTAGCGGTTGCCATGTTCGGCGCAGTCATGACGCTTGCGGGATCTACGCCAGATGCGCAGGCCCAGCAAGACAATACGACGTGCTACACCATCAACGATGGCGAAGGAATAATGACCAGTTGGACGGCTGGGACCCAGACTGATCTTGGAAACACGGGCCTGCCGGCAATCGAAGCACTCGCGGCCAATCAGGATCGCAATGAACTGTGGGCGTATGACGACGCCACCCAAGCGTTGTACATCTTCACGCCTGGTAGCCCGGTGCCTACCGCTGCTTTCCCTGGACAGCAGTTCACCAGCGGTGACCTCGACAGCCTTACCTTCGTCAACCACACCGATGGTGACCCGACCAACGATGAGCTGTGGGGCACGTACCGGAATCCAAACCCAAATGTCAACGACGGGCCTAACGAGCCTGACCAGCTTGTGCAGATCGATCTCACAACTGGAATAGCAAGTGCACCAATCACGATTACGGATCCGGGCGCGGGTACCAACAACGAACAAGATGACAATGACGGTCTGATCTGGGATCCCCAGACCGGTTTCTTCTACGGCGTAATCGGCGGAGACTCGACCGCGAACGAACTGATTAGAATCAACCCTGTCGACGGGTCAATTGTCCAAACACCGCTTTCGCTTCCCGGCGGCGAACCAATCTTCGATATTGAGAGCTTGGGTCAAGGAGCTGATGGACCGCTCTACGGCACAGTCGGCGAAGACGGCCCCAATGCCAACCAGTTTCTCTCGATTGACCAAAACACAGGTGCTGTGACCATAATTGGCCAGTTCGACCCCATCCTCGACGGTAATGGCGTTAATGTAAACGTCGACTACGAAGCAACAGCATGTCTGACGCCGCTGGGTTCACTGGGCGACACCGTGTTTGAAGACACCGATCGCGATGGTGTGCAGGGCGCACCGGCGGACGAGCCTGGTATTGCTGGCGTGACTGTCAACTTGCTCGACGGCGCTGGAGTCCAGATCGACACCACCACCACCGACGCAAACGGTAACTACCTGTTCGATGATCTGCCTGCGGGCGATTACATTGTCGAGGTTGTTGCTCCTGCCGGTACCGAGTTCACGATTCAAGATGCTGGCGGCGATGATGCTGCTGACTCTGATGTGGACCCCGCGACTGGCCAAACCGGCATCATTACTTTGGGTGCTGGCGAGGATGACCCGACCAATGATGCTGGCATCGTGCCACTGTTGGGTTCACTGGGCGACACTGTGTTTGAGGACACCAACGAAGATGGTGTGCAGGGTGCACCGGCTGACGAGCCTGGTATTGCTGGCGTGACTGTCAACTTGCTCGACGGCGCTGGAGTCCAGATCGACACCACCACCACCGA
>ENA-ORXT01000388-ORXT01000388.1-marine-metagenome-genome-assembly--contig:-NODE-388-length-72337-cov-9.216025_pt1 | contig 72337 bp, 53 predicted proteins | sample MGYA00237868_ERZ511482 | MGnify/ENA metagenome assembly ERZ511482 | reverse complement strand
TGGACGCCAGCTGAGGATGCCGACTACCGGATCAAGTTGACCGAGAACCTGACCAAGACGTCGAACTATTTCCACGACTTTACCGATGGACAATTTGCGCTGGGCAACATCACCGTTTATCAAAATTATGATAAATGGAATGAGGCAGATGTGTGGCTGCACGCGGACAACAATCAGCGCCCGTTGGCGGTTGTTGGCGGCATGGTTGAAGAGATTACGAATGACATTTCGCCCACGATTCCGCTGACATATGCGAGCGGACACGTCTACATGGGGTCCGAGTGGAACCGTTATTACGAGCCACCAAATGATCCAGACATTCGGCAAGATGCGATTATAGATGATGATTGGGCTTTGGCATTGGGTCATGAACTCAGTCACTACTTTCTCTTCTTGTGGGATGCGTACTTTGGCATATCCGATGCGCCGCTAGCCAAGGGCGAAGAACCAACCGATCCGCCGAAGAAACAAGTGACCTATGTTGAAGAGTGTACCGGCACCGCAATGGGCTATCTCTACAAACCTAAAAATACAGAATTCATTTTCGACCCCGCTCACTGGGAAGCTAACTGTAGCGAGACGTTTGCTTATGAGCAGACACCCGACCGCACGGAATGGGAGACAATCAACGCATGGTATCCGTGGACGGTACCGTCGACAATGGTTATGGACGATACGCCACCACCGCCAATTGTTCTGACGACGATCAGCTTTGTTGCGCCGATGACGCCAACCGTACCGTTGCTCGACCAAACGTTTGAGCTGCTTTACGATGAGGACGAAGATGCATCGGATCGCGCGCGAGCATACCTGATCCGTGACGACCGCATTATCGAACAGGGGCAACCGGCGGAAGCAACGACAGCCATCACGCTGACGGGTGCGGCTGAGGGGGATCGCTTCTGCCTCTTTGATATCAAGAACGTGGTGCCAAGCGAAGAGGTGCTGGTCGATGTCGGCACTGATGTAGTGGATGCTGATACGAGCTTGCGCCATCAATTTGGCTGTAAGCTGATCGATGCCGCGGGTGCTGAAGAAAACGAGCTGGATCTGGAGAAAGATATTTCGTGGGAGCCGGTGATCTACATCGACTTTATCGAATCGCAACTGGTCAACCTGCGGGTCCAAATGCCGGTGACAGGCACGGTAGCGAACACGCTGACGCTTCAGGCCAAGTTCTATCCCGAACATATCAGCGGCGGGACGCAATCAGTGCCATTTGAGTACGATCCGGTCAGCGAGTCGTACAGCACAACGGTTGCCTTGCCCGACTTTACGCCGTCGCTCTATCTACAACTTTGGGCCACGGACGACGATGATGAAGGTGATGTGTCTGAGATCAATCCACGCCGCGAGGCAATCGTGGGGTCGGGCGTCAAGGGGTCCGTTGTGCCGGGGCCTGCACAATGGGGCGGCGGTGTGCCGATTATTTCGCCAAAAAACGATCTGATTATTGTCTTTAACGAGGCAATCACACTAGGCGTGGGCGAATTTATTGCTATCCAAGAAACCTATGCGATCCCGCCATTGCCAACAAATACGACGCCGCTGAACAGCATTTCGGGTTATCGATTGACGGCGTTGCCTGGTTCGTTGATTACAGATGGTAGCGTGAGTCTGCGCTATCTGCCTTCGATCCCTGTCGTTCCGATTAACGCTGCTGGCATTGTTGAAGAATTGCCAGATCTATCGATTTACTACTGGGATGGGGGGCAGTGGAAGGCATTGGATACGGCAGTTTCGAGAGAAGAAGATGGTCATGTTTTGGCTAATGCACCGTTAGAGGCGGGTGGTATCTATGCCTTGCTAGAAAACGTTGTGCCTGATTTTGGACCTGTTGCCTATCTGCCATTTGTTGCAAATGAATAGGATAAAGGCAAAGATGTTTCGTTCGTGCGGACACGGAGTTGGCGGAAGAATCCACTAGGACAATGGCCATGACATATGTCACCAACCCCATGTCCCTACGGATTGCCCACGCGTAGGGGCATGAGGACAGCGACCTGTTGGATCGCCAAAACACGCGTATTCACATCCGCTGTTCTCGTGTCCGCACCAACGAAAACACATTGCCAACCCCCGTTATTTCCGTAAACCAGATTCGCAAACGGCGGATGAACCATCGTTCGTGCGGACACGGAGCTGATGGAAGCATCCACATGGACAATGGCCGTGACACATGTCACCAACCCCATGTCACTACGATTATCCACACGTAGGGACATGAGGACAGCGTCCCGTTGGATTGCCAAAAATCGTATTTTACATCCGCTGTTCTCGTGTCCGCACGCACGAATCTACACTGCCATGTCTCAATAAATCCACGAACCAGATTCGCAAACGACGGATAAACTATCGTTCGTGCGGACACGGAGTTGGTGGAAGGAGCCGTAGGCAAATAGCCGTGATACATGTCACCAATCCCATGTCCCTACGGATCATCACCTGATGCGGTATCGCCCTCAAAATAACGCTCGGCCTCTTGCAAAATTTCGGCATTAAACGACACATTCTCTAAAAACGAACGACGCATCTCAGCATCAGATATTTTCGCTGCTTTTTCTTGGAGGAGCCTGTCGGCCGACTTTAGCGCTTGCATAGCTTGCTCAGTATCCCCGTGTAAAGAAAAAACCTTGTAACAACGAAAGTAATCTCGATGGGGATAATCAACACCTTCTCCCTCACATTCATCTAACAGCTGCATTGCCTGTTCGGCATATTGCATAGCGCTTGTCCTCCGCTCCGACTGAGAATAAATTATTGCAAGCCGCGTAATGTCATCTATAACAGATGGTGGTGAATCTTGTTCAGCATAAAAGGCAAGATTTTTGAGGGAGTACTCAATAGCGTTTGGTAAGCGCTGGTTCTCTAAGTTGATAGCGGCCAATTCTCCTAAATAAAGCGCTTCCAAAAACGTATCTCCGCTATCTTGCGCCATCGCAAGTCCAGAAAGCAACGTCTTTTCAGCCTTTATAAAACGTTTTTGTTCTCTTTGAATTTGCCCTAGATTACAAAGCATATAGGCTTCACCAGTTTTGGCACCAATTTCTTGGCAAAGGTTGAGACCATGATTAATCTGAGCTTCCGCTTCATCCCACTTACCTACAAAAATAGCGACAACTGCCAACGCACTATGCACTACAGCCTGCCACCATTTATTATTTGAAGATTGGTGTATAGTTAATGCATCTTCTAGGTGTTTTTTTGCACTTGAATAGTCGCCCAAATCTGATTCTGTTTGTGCAACACTATTCAGTGTTGCACCGACACCTGATTGATCGCCGATAGATTGCTGGATTTCAAGGGCCTTCATATATCGACGAATGGATTCCTCAAAATCTTTCTCCCTATATTCAACAAACCCCAACGCCGACAACACCCGCGCCTCCTCCCGCCGATTCCCCGTCCCGCGATTAATCTCCAACGCCCGCTCGAACAGATCGCGCGCTGCCTCATACTCCCCCCGCTCGCGATAGACCAGACCCAGCCCATAACTCAACTCCGCCTCCTCCGCCACAAACCGTGGATCCGCGCCGACCAGCGCGAGCGCCTCCTCGTACGCGGACTTGGCCGCGTCGTAATCGCCCTCGCGCCACGCGATGATCCCTAGTTTCGACAAGCAGCGCGCCTGCACCGCCGGATCCGCTGCGGCTTGCTTTTGCGCGGTGACCACCACATCGCGCGCGGCCGCGAAATCGCTGGTGGCTTCGTAATATTCGCCCCATGCCAACGCCCTCTCTACCGGATCAGCCTCGGGCGCGGCGTCCAATAAATTGAGGACAGACTCCTCCTCCTCGCGGCGACCCATCAGGTGCAGCACATCGACTTTGGATTTGAGCCAGTCCCAGCGTGGATCCAGCGTGAGGCCGCGATCGTAGTAGCTGAGCGCGGTTTCGTTGGCATAATCACGCTTAGCACGGTCACCCGCCTCGCCGAGATAGCGCAACGCGCCCACACGCACGGGTGGCCGCGTCAAGTCGCCATTGGAAAAATGGTGCGCCAGCCGCTCGATGCTGTCGGGCTGCTGCGCTTCGAGCGTTTGGGCCACGGCAAAGTGCAAATCCGTGCGCTGCCGTTCGAGCAGCGTGCGGTAGGCGACCTCTTGCGTGATGTTGTGGCGGAAGGTGTAGCTGAGCTGCGGTTCGGGCGTTTCGAGTCTTGCAAAGCCCCGTTCGATCAAGCGCGCGACCTGATCCAGCAGCGTGGATTCGTCGGGGTGGGCGGGGTGGGACGCGGCCAGCATGTCGAACTCGAACGAGCGTCCGATGACGCCCGCGACTTTGAGCGTCAACTTTTCGGCTTCGGGCAGGCGATCCAAGCGCGAGAGCACCGCGCCGTGGATCGAGTCGGGCAGGCCCAAGTCCGCTGCGGCAATGGATGCATCCGCTCGCAGCGTCAACGCATCCGCGTGCCGCACCAGCAAGTTCGCAGCGGCCAACGTTTTGACCATCGATTGCGACAGCCGCCACGCGCCATCTGCCGGAATCAGCTTGCCCGATTCTTGCAGCGTGTCGACCAACTCCTCGGTAAAAAATGGGTTGCCCTGCCCCTGCGCCTGAATCACCGAAAGCGCCAACGGCGAGACCGTTCCATAGAGCCGATTCTCCACCAGCGCGGCTGTACCAGTTGGCGAAAGCTCGTTCAAATGCAGGAAAAGCTGATGCGGCACGTCGGCAAGCTCAGTTAGAAATTGGCTGGCCACGTTGCGGGGCAGCCCATCCATTGAGTGTTGTGAATCTAGCAGGGGGGTGGCGGATCGATCCGCTACTGATCTATTTTCGGTAGCGGGTCTGTGCAGCAGCAGCAACAGGATCGGCGCGGTGTGAATGGTGCGCGCCAAGCCCAGCACAATGTTCTGCGACGCCTCATCCATCCAGTGCGCATCTTCAATCAGCAGGAGCAGCGGCTGATTTTTCGCACTCTGTTGCAGAAGTTCTAACGTCAACGCGGTCAACGCTTCTTGGCGCAATTGTGGATCAAAAGCCGCGGTGGTGGCGTTATCCGCAATGGGTAATCCCAGCAAATCACCCAGCAGTGGCAGCCGAAGGATCCACTCGGGGTTGAGCTGTTCGATCTGCGTGGTGACTTGCTCAATCTGCTCTTGAAGTTGTGTGGCTGTCGCGGGTGTTGTGTCGGCGGGCAGACCCAGCAAAAAGCGGGCCACTTGACGAACGGCATAGTAGGCGATGTCGCGGCTAGTGCTATTGCAGATGCCGATCACCACTTGGTATCCATATTCGTCTGCGCTCTGCAAGGCCGCGGCGGCCAGGTGACTTTTGCCCACACCGGCATCGCCTTCGATGCGCACAATATGGCCGTGTGGCGGGATGGTTGAGGAACCCAAGTCGGCGAGCAGCGCTTCGATCTGCATGATCTCGGCGTCGCGATCGACAAGTGGCTCGGCGTAGATTTCGGTATACTGGCTGGCAAGTCGCGCCCGGCGTTGGATCACCGAGTAAAAGGGCAGCGGCTCTTCTTTACCCTTGAAGAGGGCCAGACCCATATCTTGCAACTGGAATTGATTGCGCACCATCTCTGCAATTTCATCGCTGACAAGAATCTGCCCCGACTCGGCTTTTATCATCAAACGGGCGGCAAAGTTGGTCGCGTCGCCCAGCACGCCATAGGTTTGACGAGTGGGGCTGCCGTACGCACCCACGCGCATTCGGCCTTGGCTAATGCCGATCTGCGTGCCAGTAATGTAGGCAAGCGAGTCGGGTGGCGTGCGGAGATCGAGCGCGGCCGCGACCGCCCGTTCGGCATCATCGCCGTGCGCAATGGGGGCACCACATGCCGCGTAGAGATAGCTGCCTTTGTCGCCTGTAGTCACTTGGATCAATGTGGCCTCGTAGCGGGCGAGAATGCGTTGAATCCAATGGATATATGCGTCGAGTTTTGATCCGGCATCTTTATCCCGATCAAAATCAATGCCGCTAAATTTAATGAAGAGCGCCACGGCTGGTCGCAACTCGGCCAAAAAATCGGATTGCTGGGCGCGCAGCTGGGTATAGACTGTGGCGGGCAGCCATGGACGAATCTGGGCGTCGCGGAGTTCTGGTGGGTTAGGCAAAATGTGCAGTGGTGATGGGACTGGGGTTAAACCCGCTGGGGTTAAATCTGCTGTGGTTGAATCTGCTGCGTGAACAAGAACTGCAAAGCGCTTGTTGCTAATGGGATCGGTGCGCCACTCGCTAACCTGTAAGAGTGTAGTGTCAATGCTTTGGACGGCAAGTTCGTCTGCAAGTATTTCACTGGGTTGGGCTAGCTGTTCGGCGGCGGCAACCGTGTTTAGTAGTTCGCCAGCCAGCACGTCAAAGACTTGGTTGTTTGGGTCGCCAATGAGAAAGCGTTTTGCTATTCCGGTTGCGATGGCTGTTTTAATTTTTAAGGAGACGTGGTTGTTTTTATCAATTTGAATGTTGTGAAACTGCTGCATGGATGCCTGCATTGCGGCGGAGGCGTAGATGGCTCTTTGCGCGCTAGATACGCTTTCTGTTTCCGCGTCGAACCAGCAGGTGATGGCGTCGCCACTAAAACCAATGACGCTCCCGCCCTGGCTGTGTACGTTTTGGATGAGCAGCGTGTATACTTGGTTCAGGTAGTTGGCGAGCGCATCGGCACCGCGGCGCGGGCCGCGAATAGTTGCCAGCATATCTGTCAGCAGGCTAAAGCCAGAAATGTCGGCAAAGAGAACGGCACCCGAAACGTGCTCTGGCAGATCGAGCGTTTGGGCGAGTGCGATTCTTCTATCAAGTGGGATGTAGGATGATGCGTTTTGCATGGTTGGCTTGTGTGGGCGGTGATGCATTTGTAGTTTGTCTACAATTATACTATATGGTTTCTATTTTGGTTTATAGGGTAAAATTTTATGACAATTTTTGCAACGACGCTGGTGCCAGTTTTTCTCATCATTCTGCTAGGCTATCTGCTCAATCGGTCGCACTTTCCGGGCGAATCGTTTTGGCCGCTGGCTGCCCGCGTAACCTACTTTGTTTTGCTGCCCGCTCTGTTGATCAGAACAATGGCAACGGCTGAGTTAGCCAATCTGCCAGTTGGGGGGATAGCGATTGCTTTTACGCTAGCGATTTCGATTGTGGGTGCGCTGTTGCTGATTTTGCGGCCGTGGCTTGCTTTGGATGGGCCGGCGTTTACATCGGTGTTGCAGGGCGGCATTCGTCAGAATACGTATGTTGGGTTGGCCGCCGTGGCTGGGTTGATGGGCGAATCGCAGCTTGTTTTTGCCGCAATTGCTCTGGCGGTTCAGGTTCCGGTTGTGAATCTGTGGAGCGTTGCGGTGCTGGCAAAGTTTGGAGATAGGCAGGTTAATTTAGCGAATACTGGTAATGGAATATCCATGAATCTTGGCAGCACAGTGGTCGCGATTGCGCGCAATCCGTTGATTATCGCCTGTGCGCTGGGCATTGCGCTTAATCCGCTGCTAAGTTGGCTCGGTGCGAGTGAACTGCCGCCGATCATCATGCTGTTTTTCGACTGGATACTGGAAGCGCTCTCGATTTTGGGGCGGGCGGCGTTGTCATTTGGGCTGTTGACGGTGGGTGCTGGATTGCGGCTGGTTGTGGATCAATCAGCATTGCGCGCTATTTCAGTTTCGATTGTAGCAAAGCTGCTGCTCTACCCGACGATTGCGGCAGCGCTCTGTTGGCTACTTGGCTTAACTGGAGCGGCTTATTTAACGGTTCTGATTTTTGCGGCATTGCCCACGTCGACATCGTCATATATTCTAGCGCGCGAAATGGGGGGCGATCATGAGTTAATGGCCGCGATTCTCACTACCGAAACGTTGTTGGCTTTAGTGTCGATGCCGCTAGTTTTGTTTGTTTTGGGCTAGAATTTTGCGCTCTTTGATAAGAAGTAGAAAACAGTCGACCGTTTGCATTAGAGAACGCTCGCTCCACACATCGCGACTTATTGATTATGTGTATTATCTCATCGTTTCTGTTGCTATAGGCGATTGTAAGGTATAATAATTTTATGCCACATTTTATTTTTTTGCTATACATTGCTGCAACGCTCTTTATAACAGGCGCAATCTGGATTGTTCGGGTTGTACATCATCCACAGTTTGCAAGGATAGGTGAAAAAGGCTTTACAGAGTACACAAGTGCATATAATCTATTTATTACATAGGTTGTCATACCACCTAATATTTGAATTATCAACGGCAATTACCGTTGATAATTGACCGTCCGGCAAACTTCCCCGCGAGGAGTGCATGGATCGGGTTTGGGGTGGTCGCACTCATTTAGCTATCGACTTTTTTGCAAGTTCCGCAACATACCATCCTAACCGCTGGCTTTGATGCTTAAGTCCATCAATTTCTTAAAGTGTAAGGCCATTCCAAAAAATTAAATATACAGCATGGCCGCAAGCTATTCCAGAAACTCGCTAAAATCCGTATAATTATTTTTCTGGTTTAGCCTAACTGGATCCGTACCGTTGCCTGAACCGTACAGAATTTACTCATGCGGTGGCTACTTATAAGCGTGTCGAACAGTTCTCCCTAAATTTGAAAGGAACAGAAATGTCTTCATATTATCTAACTCAGCATCTAACGGAAAATGGATCACGTTGGGCACTTAACGATCATTATTTACCAAAACAATTTACGCTCAGTTTTTTGATGGAGCTCCCAGAAGAGGCCATACGTGGCGTGCTGGATTCCTTGCCCCAAGGTCTTCCCGCCGATGATCCACAACTTGCGCCTGTTGAACATAGCCAAGAAGTGTGGGCCGCAGGTGTCACCTATTTGCGCAGCCGCGAGGCACGCATGAACGAGTCCGAGGTGGCGGCAGATGTATACGAACGAGTCTATGATGCTGAGCGCCCCGAAATTTTTATGAAGGCAATAGGGTGGCGCGTCGTCGGGAATGGGATGCCTTTCCACATTCGCAAAGATAGTTCATGGAACGTACCCGAGCCCGAGTTAGTGCTTGTGCTTAATCATGCTGGCGAAATTATTGGCTATAGCGCAGGCAATGATGTATCGTCACGCGATATTGAGGGCGAGAATCCGCTCTATTTACCTCAGGCTAAAATGTATAATCGTTCTTGCGTAGTGGGGCCAGGTATCTGCCTAGCAGATGTAGAGGAGCTTAGGGGGCTACCGATTCAGATGCAGATTTCGCGCAATGGTAGCGTCGTATTTAGCGATGAGACAAACACAGACGCAATGAAGCGAACATTTCGAGAACTGGCTAGTTGCCTCTATGCAGAGATGAATTTTCCTCAAGGGACATTTCTGATGACCGGCACATGCATTGTACCGCCCGAGGAGTTTACATTGCAGGCAGACGATGTCGTGCGGATCGATGTTGGTGATCTAACGTTAGTTAATGAAACAGCACAGTAAAGAGAGACAATTATGAAGATCAAAGCCGCTGTAGCCAAAGCATTGAATAATCTTGTTGTCGATAATGTAGAACTCGCGCCACCCAAAGCAGGCGAGGTCCTCGTCAAGATGCGGGCGGCGGGTGTCTGTCACTCTGATCTGCATACGCTGCGAGGCGAATTGCGCGCGCAGCCACCGATTGTGTTAGGGCACGAAGGTGCAGGCATTGTCGAGGAGGTGGGCGACGGCGTGATGCACGTGAAGGTTGGTGATCCGGTAATGATCAACTGGCTGCCCGCCTGCCGAACTTGCCCAACCTGCGTGCAGGGCCATACAAGTTTGTGCGAAACGTTTCCATCAACCGTTTTGCAAGGGTTAATGCGTGACGGCACATCACGTTTGCAGAGCACAGAAGGCGAGGTGCTCAAGCAATATCTTGGTTCAGCAACGATGGCAGAATATGCGGTGGTCAATAGTGCTGGGGTTATTCCGATCCCTGCGGATGTTCCATTTGATGTGGCGGCTATTGTGGGCTGTGCGGTGATGACAGGGGTTGGCGCGGTGATGAATACCGCGGAAGTTGCAACCGGATCGTCGGCCGCCGTAATCGGCTGTGGCGGGATCGGGCTTTCGATTTTGTTGGGTTTGAAGATGGCTGGCTGCTATCCAATTGTGGCGGTCGATGTGCTCGACAGCAAACTCGATCTGGCGCGTGAACTGGGCGCGACGCACACGGTCAATGCGCGCAATGATGATGCAGTGAAAGCGATGCGTGCTGCAACGACAAATGGACCCGAGTATGTCTTTGATAGCGTGGGCAATGCAACGACAATCGGTCAGGCGATCAAAGCAGCAGCCCCGTTTGGCACGGCAACAATCACGGGTATGCACGGCGTGCTTGAGGATGTGCCCGTCCCCATCAATTCGCTGATCTTTCAAAGCAAGCGGCTGCTTGGCTCGTTTGTTGGTTCTGCCCGTCCCCAAGTAGATTTACCGAAGCTGATTGAGCTCTATCGCAGTGGGCGGTTGCCGCTTGGCTCGCTAATTAGCAAACATTATGCGCTAGACGATGTGTCGCAGGCATTTGAGGATATGGAGACGGGCAAGGTTGCGCGCGGCGTGATCATGTTTGATTAAAGATTGGCTTTGAGTAGAGGCAATGAACCCTAATTAAAGCGTCGATATGCCTCCGCTACCTCTTCTAAAAACTTGGTGTTCGCGCGTGAGCCATAGCTAGGGGCATCCATGTTGAGTTTTGTTGCTATGGCTGTGGCTAGTCGAGAGATGACTGAATCGGGTACCCCATTTGCGTTATGGCGTGCTACTGTATCAGTAATCAACTCATAGTCGCTCATCGAGATTGTGCGAATGTTTGTAAATTTTGCCAGCAGCGGATCCGTATCCAATGTCGGTGCAGCCATTGTAGCCGAAATAGTTGGCTGTGCGGGCCCGTCGCCACTTTCTTTCCTCGGTGCCAAATTCCGGGTCGAATCCAGCGCTGCACTTCCACCAACCAAATCATCAAGCCGCACCTCTCCCATATCGCGAATGACAATTGTCCCCGCTGCAAAATCACCCAATCTGCGCGAATTTTTGTTGAAAAACATTGTAATCAACCCGATGCCATAGCCAGTGGGCAAAAAGTCTACAAACCGGACCAAGTTACGTATGGCACTTTGCAAAAAGCCAACGGGGTTTCCATCCGTGCGCACCACGCGAATTTTTGCGACTCGTTTCCCCGGTGTTTGCCCATTCCACAGCAGCTCGAAAAAAATGTAGTAACCCCAAAAAATGCCAAAGTAAACGAGCAGGGCAACCGCTGCAATCACTCCTGTAATCCACTCACTTGCTTGGCCGCTAAACAGGGATTCAAGTCCTGCGCTTACATCACTCACAATCGCTAGGACTATCAGGGTAACTATACCGAGCACAAGTATGACGGCAATAAGAATTAATGTGTCAATTACGGTCGCAATAAAGCGACTGCCGATGTCGACAACTTCGTACCCAAAGGTTACATTCTCGGGCGTGTCAATGGTATACTCTTCACTTAGAAAATCATTATTTTGCATAGAAATTTTTCGAACAGAAGATACATTGTCAAAAAGAGGCTCTCATATCGCTGCGCACTAGGCCAATCCAGAAAAATAATTCTATGTGAAGAAGGCGTTCTCTTACGCTGCTGCTCTTGGAATAGAGCTACGTCAAAGAATGCTCACTCCACCTTTTATGGACATTTATTTTTCTGTATTAGCCCGAAGCATTCGCATCGGAGAACTCTTTTTTAGAGAGTTAAATCGTTAATATGAAACTTGAACAATTTTTGGATCAGCGCAAACCAAGTTGGCAAGAGCTAGAAAATTTACTCAAAAAAACGAAAAATGGCACAAGCGCGCTTTCAAAAGAAGAGCTTGACTATCTCGGTATTCTCTATCGCACCACAACATCAGACTTGGCAATTGCCCAACGCGACTTTTCGAATCAGCGCGTTGCCCCATACTTAAATCAGCTAGTTGGCCGCGCTCATGCCCATATCTATCAGGGCGACCCGCTGCGTTGGCAAGCGGTAAAAAATTTTTATACAGCAACTTTCCCCCAATTATACCGCGATATCGATCGATATACTACCCTCTCTTTTCTCCTATTCATCATACCTTGCGTTGCATCGTTTTTCTTGGTTTGGGCAAATCCAGACATGTCGACAATTTTTATCGGCGAGAACGCACGTATCGTTATGCGACAGTTAGAAGAAGGGAAGCTATGGACTGAAATTGATCCAGTTGACCGCTCCTTCTTTTCGGCTGCGATTATGACAAACAATATCCGGGTAATATTTTTGACCTTTGCTGGCGGTATGTTAGCCGGGTTGCTTAGCGCGTGGGTGATGGTCAGCAACGGGCTTAGCATCGGGGCGACGCTGGGGATGGTCCATTCATTTGGCCTAACGGGTCTGTGGGAGTTTATCAGCGCGCACGGATTTATTGAACTGAGCGTTATCTTTCTTGCGGGTGGCTGTGGTTTGTACATGGGCGATGCATTAATCCGCCCGGGATTACTGTCGCGCAAGGAAGCGTTAATTCAGCGCGCGCAGACGAGTATTTTGCTTATTTTGGGTTGCGCACCATTTTTGGTGATAGCTGGATTGATCGAGGGGATAATCAGCCCAAGCGGATTGCCGTGGTTTGTTAAACTTGCGGTTGGCGTGGTCACCGGCATTGCGCTTCACGCTTATTGGATGTTCGGGGGGAGGAAGTTAGCAATTTAGCTCTTTTCCAAAAATAAAATATCTAACCATAATTCAAGGCACAATCATGACAGATCACGATCTCTCTTTATCCGGCAAAAAAAACATTCAGAATCCAAATCGGAAATCCAGCAATCAAGCCACAGGGGAGCTATATGTTCCGCCGGGTGGTCCGCCACGGGTCGAGCCGCCCAGTAATGAGATTTACGCAGCCATGGGGCAAGAGAATATCTTTCTCATGTTGGAAGACTTTTATCGAGAACTAGAAAAATCTTCAATACGGGAAATGTTCCCTAAAAATGTGGTGGCCGCGTCAAAAAAGTCGGCGGCGTTTTTCGTCGGTCTCTTGGGGGGTCCACCGCTCTACCACCAGACATACGGGCCACCGATGATGCGCGCCCGCCATCTTCCATTCACAATAGACGAGCAAACGCGGCAGGTTTGGCTCTCCTGTTTTGATACGATATTAGACAATGCACCCACCGCCTATAATTTTCCGGCAGAACATTTGCCAGGGTTCAAAAACTTCCTAAACGAGTTTTCTAAGTGGATGGTTAATCGACAGTAGAGCATACGTTCAGCAATTTTAAGCTATTTGATCGCTGCACCGACAACAATGTGCTCAATTATAGCACCAGACTTCTACACGAAGTTCGCACTCAATCAAATTAAGGAATCCACCCATGGCCGAACACTACCTAGACGACAGCGCAATCCACCAAGTTTGGGACAATTCCATCGCCCCGCGCGTCGAGATCGAGCCCGGCGACACCGTGATCTTCGAGTGCCGCGAAGCCAGCAATGGCGATTTGACTGCCAACTCCGTGCTGCAAGATTTAATCAATCGCAAAGATAAGAAAGACCCTGTTTTGGGCCATCCACTCACTGGCCCCGTTTTCGTCAAAGGCGCACAGCCGGGCGACACACTAGTCGTCGAAATCCTCAACTTCGAGCACCAAGGCTGGGGTTGGAACTGTCATACGCCAGGCTTTGGTCTGCTGCAAGAGGAATTCGACTTTCCCTATCTTCAACTTTGGAAATTGGATGGCGATTCGTGCTTCTTTGCAGATGCAGATCTTGTGGAGGTGCCCTTTGAGCCCTTCTGTGGCGTAATGGGCGTTGCACCTGCGGCCAGCGGTCCTATTTCTACGGGACCACCAAGCTTTCACGGCGGCAATATGGACATTCGTGGATTGGTGGCGGGCGCGACGCTACATTTGCCCGTTCACGTCGAAGGCGCGCTTTTTTCGACTGCCGACTGTCACGCGGCACAGGGGGATGGTGAGGTCAGCGGTACGGGGATCGAATCATCTATGACGGTGACAATGCGCTTTGATCTGCGCAAGGGCGCAAACCTACAAGAGCCACAATTTTTCACGCCCAGCCCGCTCACCAAGACCGACACCAAAGGCTACTTTGCCACCACTGCGCACGGCCCCGAGCTCTTCGTCAACTCGCAGTACGCGGTACGCTACATGATCGACTGGCTCGAAGCAGAACATGGCTTCTCGCGCAGTCAAGCGTACTGTTTGTGCAGCGCAGCTGCGGATCTAAAGATCAGCGAGATTGTCGATGCGCCCAACTGGGTAGTTTCGTGCTACCTGCCATTGAGCGTTTTGCGGATGTAGCATGAGCGAACTTAGCCACAAAAATTCTCAGCGACGAAACCCAGCCACCGCAGCCCGCCAACCATCTTGCTCTTCCGTTGGCGAGAAAGGAAGGTAGAAATTCGTGCGGTCGATCATGTCGCCAAAGCGGGCCTGCGCCTTAGCGGGCAACTCGCCCCACTTACCCGAAATCGCAAAGGCATCCAGCATCTCATCCGTGATCAACTCCTGCATCTGATCCCACTCGCCTTGGCGCGCCAATTGGCTCAACTGCTCGGAGGTGCCAACCCAACCGTGATGATCCGACCCGCTATGTTCTAACACGACGCGATAGGCAGGCGTACTCATATAAAACGCGATCTGCTGCCGCGCATATTGCTCGTAGTGCGCCGCCGCTTTCTCGCCATCTGTCGGCATCGCAAAGACCGAGCAGCATGTGGTTATATCCGCACGCGTACGGCCATTGACCGCCAAGCCTTCATCCAACATCGGCAACGCAAACTCTTTCAAATACGTAGTCGAGTGGAACGGGTGCAGGATCACCCCATCGCACACCTTGCCCGCCAATTTCAACATGCCCTTATTTACTGCCGACACATAGACCGGTGGTCGGGGGCCATCTAATGGCTCGGGGCTAAAATTTGGGATCATCAAACTCAAGTTGAAGAACTCGCCCTCGTAGCGCAATTTTGTGCCATTTTGCCACGAATCCCACACCGCGTGCATCACCTCGACTGTCTCGCGTAACTTGCGCAGCGGCTTCTCCCATGGGATCCCATAGCGCCGTTCGATGTGCGCCTTAACCTGTGTGCCCAGCCCCATGATAAAGCGGCCATCGCTATAGCGCGCCAGATCCCACGCCATGGCGGCTAGTGTGGTTGGGTTGCGCGCAAAAGCCACAGCAATGCTAGTTCCCATGTTGATCCGTTGGCTATGTTCCGCCGCCAAAATCAGCGGAAAAAAGCCATCATTGCCGGTCTCCACTGTCCACAAACCATCGAAGCCGTTCTCTTCAACTTTATTGGCTATCTTCGGCATCTCGGTCAGCGGTTGCGGATCAATTAGCCATACGTCAAACTTCATCTTTACTCTCCAATATACGCCACGTAAATTATCTATACTTACCCAGAAAAATTCCGTAACACATTTCAAGAAGCAGAAATGGGGTCTCCCAAAGCGGGAGATTGGAACTTTTCTGGGGAGCTATATTATCGAAAGCTAACCGGTAGAAATATATTCTGGTTTTGGCTAAGTAATTGTTGCGGCCCGGGCAGGGGATCGACAGGCTCATTTGGTGGCAGCATGAGTGGCTCGGTTTCTTCTAGATAAGCACGCCAACCCGATTCATCTGCAAAGGCAAAGCTCTCACTACTGAAGTACTCTACATAGCGTTGATTCGCAGTGGTAGGATAAAAAATCGACAATCCATTGGCGTTCGCTAAGTTTACAAAAGTCCCTTCTGCTCCCAGTGCAGGCAGATGACCGCTTGATGATTCGCTACCCAAAACAAGTGATTCTGAACCAGTTACAGCATCAATTAACTCTGTTGATAACGCCTTTACCTCTACATTTTGCGTACGATCTGAAACCAGTCTAGACCAGTCGATCAAATCAATATATACATCATCCAAATCATTGATGAAATTTTCGTTACTGTCAAATGTTTGTACTGCGGAGCGAATAGTGCGCAAATCCGATTCTAGCTGACCATCACCCTGATCCAGTAAATTGGCTAGCCTGTTGCTAAGATTATTTAGCGCCACCATCGCTGGTTTGATTTGGCCCAAATCTAGCGCCGAAATTGTAAATGGCTGATTGCCGTTTTTTGCCAAACTTGCATATTCGCGGATGACGCGGTTGGCAATTGTGTGCGGTGTATCGAGCGAGTTGAACAGTTCGGCATATAGCTCATAGGCAAAGAAATCCCAGCCATAATATTGAGACGAAATCATCAGTTCTGCCTGATTGCGCAATTCGTAAGCCGCTTCCAGCAGATTCATTGTGCAGGCGTCGAAGTGCAGAATATCTACTTTCTGAATCACCGAATTTTGAATGGCGCTCGCTATCTCTTTGACCGTTAGGAACTGGCTTAAATTTGCTTTTCCATCATCGGCCAAATCGCTGGTATGATCCCACGCAATCCCGCGCAGCACCTGTCCGTGATCGGCAATCACCAGATACGTATGATCTGATGGGAATTCGGTTGTACCCCAGTTGATAAACTCTGTTAGCGTTTCGGGGGCATCCATCGCTTTTTCGCTAATGCGCGTTGGTCCATCGATGATGTTTGCTCCGTTCTGGCTTGGTTCGATTAGATAGCTGACCGTGTCGTCTGGATTTGGTCCGTCGACGTAAGCGGCAATGCGCACGGACGGAGTGTTGAGCGTTCGGCCAATAGTAGTTGGTACATTAGTAGCTATTGAAGTGGGTGTATCTGTTAGCTGTTGTAGTAGCCGTAGCTATTGTAGTAGCCGTAGGGTGAGGCATGTTGAATTCTGGACAATTCAGCCCCAACTGATTGCACCATCAAAGAGCGCCCAGCCCGCACTGGTGTAAAAAACTGGTGCGCTGCGATAGTTTGGAATCCCAATTTGGCAGCCCGCTGCGGTGGAGCCATCTGGCAAAGGTGCATTGCGCGGGTAGCCAAATAGCACGGGTCGATCTCCGCCATCTAATTCGCGGCTAGTTGGCTCGAAGACCGTTGCAACAATATCAGCCGACTCACCAACGTTGCCCCAAGACAACTAGCTTTCATCCGTAGAGATGCGCACATCTCCAGAAAGACCAATTGCTGACATCTCTATGCCAGCCCGTAATTCTGCATCAGCTATTCCTGTTATATAATCGAGAAGCGCAACTTCATCGTATTGACAATTATTTTGCATGTTTTTCGCTTGCTTTTCATTTTGAGAATTTCTGCCCGACTCATCAAGCAGCTCTATAGCAAGTAATGCAACTTCTGCCTCATTCTGGCGTACACCTTTCAATTCTAAAATAATTGGATCCTTGCGCAATCGCCTCGTTAAGCGCTGAATGATGGTCGCAACCTCTTTATAATCTTCAAAATGTGTCTCATATTGGTCATAGATATCTTTTGGACCAATGTTGAGAATAAATCGAGCGTGGAAGACCAGTCGCTCTTTCTGATCTTCCAGCAGCGCATCGATCCGTTCGCCCAAAGAGATGCGCAGATCCATTTCGGTATTGTCGTTGCTAGAAACAAAAAGAGCCGATACAGAATCCACTGAAACCTGCTGCTCGCTCTTCTTTGCCTTACGCAGACCCATCAGCAACGATGTCTTGGTCGTTTGTTTTAGGTAAGACAGCAGCGGACCAAGCTGCTCTGTTGCCACCAGCGAGGGTTGCTTTGGTGCATAGCGAAAGAACTGCAAAAACGTATCCTGCACCACTTCCTCTGGTTCGACACGGTTTTGAACACCGACCCAATTTTTCACCAGTGATTCAAATGTATGGTGAACCGCAGACCATGCTTCTTGATCCGCTGCAAAGGCGCGCCGAAAAAGTTCAACGCAAGATGGAGATTGTTGCTCACCATTTGTTTTGAACGTACTCCGTTCTTTACGACACGATTCAGCAACTTGCGCGGTGGTAGCAACAGCCATCGATTATCTCCATATCATTCTATTTTGACTTTGGTTATTATCGTCAAAGGGTTTTGGGGTGCGATGATATAACTCCCCAGAAAAGGTCTGTCCCGTTTCTGCTTCTTGAAATGTGATACGGAACTTTTCTGGGCAAGTATACGGAGTATAGCAGAACCTATTAGAAATCTCAATAGCGATGCAATATTCTGAGTAACCGTTCAGTTTCACTGCCGGTTGAGTGTCCACGGCGGTTTGTGGGCGTATCGAAACAAAGGTAGGACTGAACGGTTATTATTCTGGCTACCCAATCACCTCGGCAAAAAGGTTGCCCAAGCGTTTTAACCCCTCATCGATCTCTTGTGCGCTGGCGAGACTGAAACTGAGGCGGAGTGTATTTTTGCCGCTGTCGCTGGCGTAAAAAAGTGTACCCGGCACATAGGCAATTTTGCGATCAAGCGCTGTCTCTAGAAGTTCGGTTGCATCAATCCGTTCAGGCAATTCGCACCAAACAAACATGCCACCCGATGGCGTTACATAATTCACCTCGGGCGGAAAATATTGGTCAATGCCTTCCATCATCAAGTTACGCTGATCGTAATAATAACCGCGCACGCGAGCGATTTGCTCTTGCAGAAAACCATCTTGCGCAGCATCAAAAAGTAGCCGCTGCGTATAGCCCGAAACCTGCAAGTCGCTGGTCTGCTTGGCACGAGTCAAGCGTTCTTTTGCCTCGATCGGCGCAACCAACCAACCCACGCGAAATCCCGGTGCAAAAACCTTTGAAAAGGTACCTGCGTAGACGACGCAATCTGGCCCAAGTTCATAAAGTGAGGCGACCGGATCCCCTTTGTAACGCAGTTCACCATAGGGGTCATCTTCCAGAATTGGCACTTCATATTGGCGCGCCAGATTGACCACAGCTTGGCGACGTTCGAGGCACATGTCGACGCCCGTTGGGTTCATAAAGTTGGGAATACAGTAGATGAATTTAGGCGACTGTTGCAGCGCTGCCTCTACCGATTCGGGGAGCATTCCTTCGTCGTCGCAGGCAATCTCAACAAACTCGGCACCGTAAACGCTCAGCGTGCTCAGCCCGCCTGTATAGGTCGGTGCGGAGACAGCCACTTTGTCGCCAGGGTTCAGAAAGACTCGGCCCATGAGATCGATAGCCTGTTGACAGCCCGAAATGACCTGCACATTGTCGGCGGTGGTTGCAGTGCTAACTGGCATTTGGCGAGCAACCCATTCGCGCAGCGGCAAATAGCCTTCGGTGACGGTATACTGCATGGATTGGCGCATGGCTTCATCATCCATCGCCGCAGTCGCAGCTTTGATCCGCTCGACGGGGAAGGTAGAAAAGGCAGGCATCCCGGGCGCAAAAGAGATCGTGCCGGGCTGCATCCGATTGAAGATAGAACGAATCGCGGCGGGTTGCATACGATTTGCTGCATCGGAAAAATGGTTCGAAAAGTTCATGGGATACAAGTCCTAAAAATTGATTGCCTGACAGATTTTAGGCCATTCCAAAAATAAAATATACCGCGTGGCCGCAAGCTACTCTATAAAAAAACCTATAAAATCTGTATAATTATTTTTCTGGTTCAGCCTGCATAGTTTTTTACCTCTAGTGCAACAATAGATTCAACCAAATTCTCTCTTGCCTGTTCTTCATATTTAGCGCGGAAGTGATCCGTAAAATAAATTGATCTCCTCTCTAAAAACCCGCGCAAAATTTTGGCTCGCCCACTGCGGTATTGTTTCTCGTCCACCTGTTGATACTCGGTGCGAATTCGTGATTCGTATTGCGCAAACTCGACAGGTGACCGGCCCAAAATCGACAAATCAATATCCACAACAAGCTTGGCATCTACCGCAATTGGGGAACGATGATGCTTGGTCGCAAGAATCAGCGCGCGAACGGTTTCGGCTTGCGCTGATTCAATCTGCATTGACTCAACTTGCTTTGATTCAACTGACACTATTCCATATTGCAATAAAGTTGCAGCCCATTGCGCACTCTGCTCTTCATTATCGGGCGCACCGATCTCGTAGACTACGTCGTGCAGCCATAGCGCTAATTGTACCGCGTCCGTATCATTTGGAGTAACCGCGCAATTCTTCAACTGTAACAAGCAGTCTCGAATGTGATCCAAATTATGATAAGCACGGTGCGACTGGTTATATGCCGTAAGCAGTTCGGCATACGCGGCAGCCGGATCACTTTGGGCGTTTCGATTCCATAAGCGATACCACTCATTTTGTAAATTCATTTTGTTTTATTCCGGCTCAAAACATTCATCAGGCATGGACAAGCCTGGACGCCAGTTGCACCACTGATGCAGCACACCATCCGATGTAACCGAATAGCCGATGGACTGATCTGATTTTTGATCCTGTAAAGCCCAGCGAAAATCGCCCGAAAAGCCAGCTATTGACCAGCGACCCGTTGCCACAAGTTGAGAGCCTGTTCCTTCGCGCCCGACCTGCCCCTGAAGGATTCCCGTCTCTGCATAAACGCCGTTGACGAAGGTTCCCTGAATTCGATCCCCCGTCTGTATGATCTCTGTAACAGGTGGCGTATCGGCCACATAATCGCCGATACTCTCCCAGGGGCCACTAAATCCACACCAGGGTTTGAGCGGCCCGCGGCGAACGCCACACCAGTGGTTGGCCGCGCCAGCACCTCGATAGAACCAGTTTCCATCAAAACTATCTGCCCCTGGATCTAGCGTAAATTTGAAGGTGCCACCATCAAATCCAGTGTAAGTTCCAGAAAGGGTTCGATCCGACACAGTACCGGTCAGCGTATAGCGCACGGTATCACCATAAAGTTGATAGGTACCGGTTACTTGTTTGCCATTTTGATCGAGATCGACCACGCCAACATTTGTCGACCATCGCCCGGCAAAGCTAACCAGAGGGTTTCTCGCTACACTATTGTTCCCAGGCGAAGAATCACTACCCGGTAACGTTACTGGTTCGGTCTGTGGAGTTTGAATTAGTGGTGTTTGGATTAGTGGGGTTTGGATTAGTGACGGTGTTGTTGGTTGTACCAGCGGCGGCTGCGCAACAGGTTCAGAAACCAGTAAGATCGGTGTGTTAGTAGGTTCTGCCAGTGTAAGCGGAATGGCGGTATAAGTGGCCGTCGGTGGAAGTAGTGTCGGTGGAAGTAGCGTCGGTGGGGGCACTGAGGGTAATGTAGAACGCGCAATTGATACACTAAGCCGTTGCGTGGGTGCGGTATTCTTCGGGGCTGAAACTGGCTCTGCAAGCTGAACGGATGCTTCTTCGGAATCTATAGCGGTAGGCACAGTGTTGGCAGAAATCGATTCATCTGTAGCCGCCACAATTGTTAGGCGTGCGGCGATAGCAGTAGCGTCGCTTGCAGAGTGCGCATCTGCCTCTGTGGCGTCTCCACGACCGCCACAGGCGACGCAAGTTATTAAAATTATTGCCAAAAGAGAAATAATAGCTCTGTATTTATTTAAAGTCATAAGGTTTGGGTGTTTTTAGATTGGGTATATCAAAAGAGATGAGATTTTGGCTGATCCAGAAAAATAATCACCGGATCTCGGCAGTTTTTCTGAAGTAGCTTGCGGTCTTATTCGCCAAGCTGTCCACGCACTGCTGGATCCGCAAGTAGATAGGCCGCCATGACTCCACCAATTAGGCCAAAGAGGTGACCCTGCCACGAGACGCCCTCCTGTAGCGGCAACACGCCGATGAGAATCGAGCCGTAAAAGAAAAAAACAATTGCACCAAGTCCCACGGCCATAAGGCTGCGCTCAAAGAAGCCGCGCAAGAGCAAGTAACCGAGGTAGCCAAAGATTACGCCGCTCGCACCAATATGTACAGAGTTGGGTGCGCCGAAAGACCATGCGCCAATTCCGCTAGAAATCGTGGTGAGAACAGAAACAAAAACAAAGTCGCGCACGCTGCGAATAATAATCAACATGCCCAAGACGAAAAAGGGGATCGTGTTACCCATTAAGTGCAAAAAACCACCATGTAAAAAGGGCATAAATAGAATCTGCCGAAATCCATCAGCGGTACGCGGCCATACACCATACAGATCAAGTTCCCTAAGCCCAAAGAGAATGCGCTCTAAGTTTAGAAAGTCTACAATTTCTAGCAGCCAAAAGAGCGCAACAATTGCGCCCACAATAAATATATATCGCATCAATTCGCTGCGTATGGTATTTAATCGATCTTGTACAGTCATCCTGTTAGTAGTCCTCGGGTGAGTAGAATGATGGGTAAAGCGTAATACTTTTATGATAAAATATTTAAGCTAAGAGTATAGGCTAAACCAGAAAAGTGAATATACGGATTTTAACGGTTTTCTGGAGTAGCTTCCGACCATGTGTATGTTTTATTTTTTGGACTGGTCATATTACACAGATGATAATATAATTTGGCTCATACAAAGTGACATTTAGTAGACATCTAATCGACATTTTCAATCAATAAGTTCGGTTCTCTGGAGAGTCGTCTGGTCGGCTTGCAGAATAAATCTCTGGCTTCGACTACTGTCCCCCTGATTGCCCAGAATAATATGACCGAATCGGGTGAGAACGGTCTAAAATATTTTTGCCCCCAAATAGAATTTGTCTGATTCATTAATGCCATTACAGAAAAATAAATGTACGTAAGCCATGGGGAGAGTATTCTTTAATGCGACACTTGCTTAAGGACACGGTATTAGAGAATGCCTTTTCCGCGTATAAATATTTTTCTGGTTTAGCCCAAGTAGTACGGAGAATGCAGTGGCCTATACACTCAATGATTATTTTCGCTCTTTACGCCTAGTTTTGCGGATCAACGGGCTGGTGATTGGCCTACTTTTAGGATTATTTTTATTTTTTGTACCTCGCAGCACAGTTGCGGCAGGTGGGCTGGGAGAAATTGGCCCAGCATGGCCGTTGCGTATGACGGGGGCAGTACTCATTGGTTTCGGTTTGATGCTGCTTTATGCATCACGCGAGCGGATCATCCCCATGTTTGCGCTGTTTACGACAACCGTTACCCATGCGCTATTGGCTCTTGTTTTTTTGCTCACATATCTGGAACGCGAATATGTTCAACCATCATTAGCCAACATTATTCTACTTGTATTCCTCTTCGTGCTCACGCTGGTTGGTGCTGTGGCCCCGCTTCGCTTTATCCGCACTGATTACCCACAGATGTAAATGCTGCTACGATCCTTTATCAGTCCTGTAAATTTCTAACGGGCCAAATAAAAAAGGTTATCAGAACAGACTGTTCTGATAACCTTTTTTATTTGCTAGAATTGATGGCACTTGACTTGAAATAGTTAAACCGAAGATTTAACTGCCTGTTTGAGACAGAATAAACGCAATCAAATCTGCAAAATCTTGGTCACTTAGTTTGTCAGAATAATCCCCAGGCATTACACCACTATTATAACCCGGCACAATATACACATTTGGGTTCGCAATACTGTCATAAAGATACAGACCAGGACTCGCATCGGCAGTAACCGCAGTACGCTGTGCGGCAGTATTACCTAGATTAACCCATGTTGGTCCTGTAGCAACGATACCGGGCTCTAACATGTGGCAACCGACACAGGCTTGCGTTGTATGTAATGTTTGGCCGCGACGTAAATCAGCCGAGGCCATTGCTGCGGCGACTCCTTCGGGCAACCCAGCAATTTGATCCGCTCCCTCGAAGTCTGCAAGCGTTAGTGGCACAGCCGTTGCGGCAGCTTCAACAAAACCTGATTCAATTTCTTGCACCTCTAGAGCACCTAAACTAGGCGAGATGATCTTTGCATTTGCATTTGGCGAGCAGCTAGCAAGTAGCGGCATCAATAAAAAGATAGATGTTGCCCAAAATATAAGTGATCCATTGGGCTTTCGCAGCCAAGCGAACATAAAACCTCCGGCAATACCAGAAAATTGTTGCGATTTAATCGCAATAGTGGGCGTGTAGGAACGCCTAATTTTTTTGAAATAGTATCGCTCATCTGTTACAAAGCGTGCATTTTAAGCTGTTCTAATAGTAGTAAACAGTGTAAAATACTTCGGTAATAGATAAACCCATAATACTGAGAAATTTTACCACAGAGAATAATCCGCGCCAATTACTAAATCATCTGAGAAATAATTCACAATCGTGCAGTTAGGCTAATCAGACAGTAAACGTTTAGGTAGTCCTCGCTTGATTTTGACAAAGCCGCTACGCTTCCAAGCTCACAAACTGCTATAGCGCTAGTGGCGGGCACTCAACCAGTGGGGGAGCAAACGACGATATTTTTTTTGCTTTGGTTTACAGGCGTTCTCTACTGCAAGATTTTTGTAACAAATTGAGGTTTAGCTCTAGTAGATTAAGTAGAAAAATTTGAAATATTACATAAATATAAAAAATTGGTCGAAAATTAGTACCGTGGTACTACATACATTACAAAAAAAGCACGCTATAATTGAACTTGTGAAGGTTTTAGGGTGTAAAGCCTCGCTAAACTCCATAGTGACGTCGTGGTTGGGTGCGCAAACCCACGGCGTCATTTTTTTTGCCTAAAAATATGGCTCTACAGCCAGATTACATTCTCTTATTGAGAAATTCAGCGCACAAATGTCATAATCTCATCTACAATTCGCTCGGACGCCACTGGTGTCGACAGTTTTTTTGCTGCGGCTGCGAAGGCGAACTTTGACTCTGGTTTGCCTAGCAACAATCTATGAACGTTGTTTGCTAGTTTGTCCGGTTCGGCACAGTAGATCCCCGCACCACCCTTCACAACCCATTCTATATTCTTAGATTCTTGCCCCGGAATAAAATTCATTAACAGGAGCGGTTTGCCCATGCTGAGTGATTCGGCGATAGTGCTTGGGCCGGCTTTAGTTACCACGCAGTCGGAAACCGCCATCCACTCTGGCACATTTTCGACGAAGCCGCAGATCCGAGTGGGGACTAGCCACGTTTTGCGCTGCAGTGTGTGGCGCAACGACTCATTGTGTCCACAAAGTACAACAAGCTGGCCACATGATGTCGATCCGACTGAGAGCCGCTTGGCAATTTGATCCGCAATCCGAGCAACTTGGCCGACTCCGTCACCGCCGCCCATTACTAAAACAGCTGGTAAGGTAGAATCCATCCCCAATTTGCGGCGTAGATCCGCGCGGGCCGATATGCACCGTCCACTTTGTCCAAATTTATCAGAGAGTTGGCGAAATGCAGGATGGATCGGCAGACCGTACGCTCGCAGCTGTGTGTCGTTTACCCCAAATTTTTGGGCGTGGTGCGCGGTGGTCGGTCCGTCGACAAAGCAACGTGTGGCGTGTCTGTCGAACCAGTATGGGTGCGATGCACAGAGGTCGGTGACGACTGTAAACCACGGGCATGTGCAAAGATGGCTGTATATTTGAGAGTTGGCGTTGTGTGGGGCTGAATGCAAAGTAGCGAGTACCGCACGCTGTACAATTGGATGAACGCAAATGATGAGGTCCGGTTCGAGTTGGGCTATGGTCGACACAATATGGGGACCGGACCATTTAGCAACGATGGCAAAAAGAATGTTTGAAAGATACGAGGATTTTGTGGCGTGCCAAAGCAGCTTCCATACCGATGGAGCATGTTGCACTAAATGTGGGTAGGCGGCGGGGAGTAATTGCAACGGGGCTGGCGCATGATCGGACCAGAGATCGATAATGCTGACGCGAATTTTGCTCGGATATCTAGCGTCGAATGTGGCTTTGAGCGCTTCGGCACATGCACGATGTCCGCCACCTGTACGACTAGATAAAATTAGGAGATGGGTCAAGGGCTGCTTAATTTTGGCTTAGTTAATTCTGGCTTAGTTAATTCTGGCTTAGTTAATTCTGGCTTAGTTAATTCTGGCTTAGTTAATTCTGGCTTAGGCGATTTTATTAATATGCCCCTTGCGCACGCAGCACGGCAGGAAATGAACGCAAAATAATGTTGATGTCGAGCAGAATTGTCCAATTTTCGACGTAATAGATGTCTAGGAGAACGGTCTCGTCGAAGGTTAAATCGCTGCGCCCGCTCACTTGGGCAAGGCCTGTCATGCCTGGGCTAGCGGACATACGTTTTTTGTGCCATTCGCTAAACTGCGCCACTTCCTCTGGTCGATTTGGGCGTGGCCCAATTAGGCTCATGTCTCCACGCACGACATTATAAAGTTGAGGTAATTCGTCTAAACTATAGCGTCGCAGAATTCGCCCGACAGTGGTTAAGCGGGGGTCATCCTTCATTTTGAAGAGTGGGCCTGTTGCCTCATTTGTCTCTTTTAAATCTTCGCGCATTGCATCGGCTCCGTCTACCATAGAACGGAATTTGTAGCAGCGGAACTCTTTGCCATTTTTACCGACGCGTGTTTGCCAATAGATTATCGAACCGGCGGAATCAAGGCGGATCAAAATTGCGATGAGGAGGCCAATGGGCCAACCAAAGAAAAAGGTGATGCTAACGAGAAGGACGTCGATAATGCGTTTTGTAAGCAGGTTCCAGCCTTCGATCGATACATCGCTCACGCTGATTAGAGGGATACCATTTAATTGTTCAACAACCATCTGGTTTTTGGTTATTTGGAATAGATCGGGCACAACTTGAGCGATTACGCCATTTGCGGCGCAAAGACGTAATAGACGCTGTGTTGTACGATGGCTTTGCCACGGCAGACATATAATCAGCCGCTGAACATCTTCATTTGCCAGCACGCTGTCGATATTTTCTACTGCGCCCAGTGCAGGAAAGTTGCCGATATCTGTATTGCCCGTAATCGGATTGTCGTCTACAAAACCAACTAGCTTGTAGCCAAGTTCGGGCCGCGCCACAATATTCCGCATAACCATGCGGCCAACGTCACCGGCACCCACTAGTAGGATCCGCTCGACCCCGACATCGTATTTACGCAGATAATTCAGCAGTAATGTGATGACGAAACGGCTTACCCCTAGAAGCGCAGTTGCAAAAATTGCAATATACAAAAACATGAGACGACTGTCTAGCTGCGATTGAAAAAGCAGGCTAACAGCAATAACGACCACAACGCAAGCGGTGGTAGTTGTCGCAATTGCATAGATCTCTTCGAGCCGCCCCTGCCCACGTCGATAGGGATAAACCTTTGACCAGTGGAAGGCAAGTGGCAGCAGCAGCATCAGGCCCAAAACGGCTGGTATGTAGGCAGAAAAGGCTAAATCCGAGGCTGGTTCGACACCGATAAACCACTGAAAAACATATCGCGCAACATAGGCCAATACAGACGCAACAAAGACTAACAATGAGTCGGATAGCCACAGAAGGTATTTCCAAATAGATGAGTCAATTTTGCCGACGAAAGCAGCCAAGCTGTCGCGCGGAATTACCATTTTTGGCACTGTGCGCGTCGTTGGTGCAGTGGTAGTTGACGCATGGTTTAATAGGTGGAAATCTACATGATTCGTAGTTGACATAGGCAATCGGGTAGAAAGGGTGGGTAGAAAGGATACTCCGCTACAATTTAAATTCTTAACAGTAAAATTTGTTTTTCCGCAGCAAGAAAGTATTGAATTACCGAAAGGAATCGGACAAATAAACTTTTGGGTTAATAATATTTTTTTATATCAGCTCTTGTCCGCATCCCTTTTTGGTTCTAGCTTTGTCAGGTTAGGTTAATCCAGAAAATAGTTATACGGATTTTATAGGTTTTTTCGAGTAGCTTGCGGCCATACGGTATATTTTATTTTTTGGAATGGCCTGAGTGGTTGTAATTATCCGATTTTAAGTAAAAGTAAGGAATTTGCCAAACTTTGGTAAGGTGCGATTTGAACAGGCATCTCTGCACAAATTACGTATTTATAGCAAGCTTAGAATAGAAATCATCATTTGGGAATGCAAAAGAGAGTCCAACGCAAAACTTACACTCGACAGTTATTACTACTTCACATTTACTACTACTCGACATTTGTCTGACAAAGAACAGGCTATTCAGACGGATAATGTCCTAGAGTAAGCTGCTATGATTATCTCACGTACATTAGTACATAGAGTAGACCACGTTCGCCCAGAAAATTGTTCTATTCTGAAAGCTAGTTCAGAAAAATAGTTAATTATAAACTAAGGATATCAGCGTAAATGTTTGAACTGAGTCTCGTTAATTTATTTATTACCTTGCTCATTCTATCATGCACTCTTTTCGCACTAATCATCCTCATTACCGCTAGCAGCGCTGTAGGGTCCTCATCAGATGCGATGGACGTAGCATTTCGAGAGCATCTGCTTCAAAGATACAGATTGAACAAGCTAAAGCAAGAAGCAGATTTGTCGCTGAAACAGCATCGCGCCCTGGCTCCATTGCATCAAAATATTTGTGCAACTGGGCAAAATACGAATCCGTCATCCATGGAAAAGAGGATCCAATCAATGGGCAAAGAACCGGTTCATCTGTAAGTTGTTATTGCATATTATTGCTGCTGCATGTTGTTGCATATTATCGGTAAAAGGTTATGTATCTTCCAATAATTTGGTCTATAAATAAATTTGCCAAGCTTTTCGGCAGATGTGGTTTCTCAAGTTAGCGCGTGTCTATAAACATCTATTGTTTCTGCTGCAGCACGTGACCATGTGAAGCGCGCGGCCCGTACAATGCCTCGCTCACTATAATGGGTCCGCAGGTGCGGATCCGCCAACAGTGCGCCCAATTTATCGGCTAGATCGTCAGCAGACTCGGTTTCAAACGTGAGCCCTGCATCTCCCACCACCTCCTGCAAACTCTGCGCCTTGCTCGTGATAACGGGCGTGCCACAGGCCATCGCCTCGGCCGCAGGCATTCCAAATCCCTCGAATAGACTCGGATAGACAAAGCAAAGCGCCGCGCGATACCACGTCGGTAAGTCCTCATCCGGCACATAGCCCGGAAAAAAGACCGAATCTTCTAGCTTCAATAAACGCACACGGTCGAAAATTTGTTCATAGAACCACCCTTTTGCCCCAGCCAGCACCAGCTTCACTGTTGGGTCCGCATCGGGCCGCGCGCGCCATCTAGCATATCCATCGAGCAGTACGTCTAGATTTTTGCGCGGCTCTAATGTACCCAAATAGAGAACAAATTTTTCTGGCAAGTGACGCTTTTGTTTAAACTCAGCGTCTTTCTTCTGAGCAGTTGCCTCACCGATGATTGTACAGTCGAGAGGGATAAATTGCTCCCCAACGCCATTAAAAATCACATCAATTTTTGCCGCAGGAACATTAAAAAAGTGCATCACATCATCGGCCGTTTGCTGGCTCACGGCAATAATATGGCTGGCTCTTGTCACGCTTGCCCGACAGAGTCGTGCAAGGTATGCAGCTTTAAAGCGCGGCAGCACTTCGGGCATCCGCAAGAAGCTGAGATCGTGTATGGTAACAACGCTAGGGATCTGTGAGATCAACGGCACGATGTTAACCAACCCATGGACTAAATCAGCGCGTTGCTGACGCAATAGCAGGGGCAAAACGGACTGTTCCCACGCGATGCGTGCAAGGGGGTTTTCGAGCGGCAGACGCGAGCGGCATAGTTTGATTTGCTGGAGCGTAAATTTGTTGGCGTTGGTAAAGGCGGTCAGTTCAAGGGTGGGAGTCTCGATACGATCCATATAACGCAGCAGATGTTCACTATATTTGCTTACGCCTGCGCTGCGGTAGGTGGGATCTGTGTTGAGCAATTGCGCGTTGATGGCAATCTTCATAGTAAGTGTGCTGAATAGTGAGTGTGTTGAATATTAAGTGCGCAAGGTGGTAAGTCGCTCGTACACATCCACCGTATTGGCTGCAATCTGCTTCATGGTATAGTTGTCTAGAACGCGCTGACGCCCGGCCTTCGCAAGTGAATGCCGCAGCTCTGGCTGGTCGAGCAATGTTTGTAATTGAATGCACAAGTGTTCGCTGTCGCCTTGAGCAAAGATTATGCCTGCGTCAGCAATTACGTTGGGGATCTCGCCACTGTCGCTGCCAATAACGACAACTTCGCTGGCCATCGCTTCGGTTAGGACGCGGCCAAATTGCTCGATCCAATTTTCGGTGGTGCGGCTAGGCAGAACTAAGATATCGAGTTCGCGATAGCGTTCGGGCATGAGTATGCTATCGACGCGCCCGATGAAGTAGACGTGCTTTTGGATGTCTAATTCGATGGCGAGATCTTCTAGCTCTGGCAATATTTCGCCTGTGCCAATCAACGAGAGCGACCAGTCACCTTTGAGCTTTGCGCAAGCGCGCAGCAGCAGATCGATCCCTTTTTCGGGCAGCAATCCGCCAGCATAGCCGATACGCACCGTATCGGTGGGTGATGCCAATTCTTTACCGGATGAAGATGCTCGAAACAGCTCGGTATCAACGCCAAATTGGGGGATCACCGCAATGTCCCCCGAGTAGCCCTTGGCCTGTAGAACAGAGTGGGCGGCCGCATTACCTGCGATGGCTATCGGGGCTAGTTTGTAGATGTCACGTTCGAAAAAGAGAAATGGTGGTGGATATTTTTTCAAAATATTTTGCCACGTAAAAAATGTAGCCGGAATGTTTCGCCACTTTGCCGCACGTAGGGCAAGCCATGTTGCCATATTATATGGCTCTTCGTCCATGTGTAGTACGTCGGGCTGAAGGTCTGTAAGTTCGCTAAGTAATGTGGGATAGAAATGTGTGTGGAAATGCCCATTAAAAACGATGGGAATTGTGCGCAGTGTATACCCGTTGGTGTAGGCGCGCTCGACCTGCTGTCGACCGCGGCTATCTTCCCATTCGGGTGGTGCAAGCACGGTAAGATCGACTCCATGTTTGGCGATTTCTTCGGCTTTCCGTTGGTAGGCACCCATGACGAATGCTTTGCTTACGATGACAACTTTCATATACATTTTCCCATATTTTATACTCTAATATACGATATAGTTTACCATATGTTGACCGCAAACCGTATGCTATATTTCTCGGCTTGGTCTATTGTGCGGCGTATAATGAAGATATGTTTTTATGGGTTCTCGCTGTTTTGAGTTCAAAGTTTAGGTCGATAAGGGGGTAGAAAAGATGGCAGAGATTAGGTTTGGTACGTTCGACGAGTTGATGGAAGGCGTTGCGGGTGAGGTGCAAGCGATTGCAGATAGCTTGCGCAAAACTGTTTACGAAATTCATCCGGCTTGTGTGGAAGTTGTGCGGCTGGGCGATAATGCGGCGTGTATGGGTGTGGGGCCAAAGAAGATGAGTGAGGCGTATTGTTATATTATGCCACAAAAAGATCGCGTGAATTTAGGGTTTTTTGTGGGTGCAGCGTTACCTGATCCAGTGGGGCTGTTAGAGGGAACGGGCAAAACGTTACGTCATGTTAAGGTGCGGTCGCTAGATGAGGCGAAAAGCGCTGTGCTGCACGATTTGATCCGTGCGGCGCTGGCAGAACGGCAGGGTACGTTGGGTAAGCACTAAATCAGCGGGTGGGCCTGAATGGTTTACGGAATGTGGTGCAAAACTTTTCCGAATAAGTATAGAATGTGGCTAATAGAATGTGGCTAATAGAATGTGGCTAATAGAATGTGGCTAATAGAAAAAGAGAGAGATGAATACAGATATTCGAAACTTACGTAAGGATTATACTCGTCAGCGGCTTGATGAGGGCGACGCGGTTGCTTCGCCAATTGATATGTTTCGTACGTGGCTCGATGAGGCGCTAAACACGGAAGGCATCATCGAACCCAATGCAATGACATTGGCTACGGTTTCGGCAGCGGGAAAGCCATCCGCACGAATTGTGTTGCTGCGTAGCTTTGACGAGCGTGGCTTTTGCTTTTACACAAATTATACGAGCCGCAAGGGGCACGAGTTGGCACAGACGGGATCCGCGGCGCTGGTTTTCTGGTGGGGCGTGCTGGAGCGGCAGATCCGCATTGAGGGCAGGGTGGAAGAAGTCTCATCCGAGGAGTCTGACGCGTACTACAACAGCCGACCGTGGGGCAGCCGCATCGGCTCGTGGGTGTCTGATCAGAGCGCAGTGATTAATGGACGTGACGTGCTCGAAAATCGACTGGCCGAGTTGACGGATCAATACAATGGCGTGGATCCACCGCGGCCACCACATTGGGGCGGCTATCGGCTAGATCCGCTGGCGATTGAGTTTTGGCAGGGGGGGGTGCATCGACTGCATGATCGATTGCGGTATACGCGTGAGGAAGAGGTAGATTGGCGAGTGGAGCGGTTGTCGCCGTAGGCTGTTGCCGCTGGAGGTTATAAGTTTATAACTTGAGAATAAGATAGTATGTGCAATAGAAAAAAGGTGATGATTAGCTCGATGTGAGTTAATCATCACCTTTTCTCTATTATTCCTATGTGATATCTTCTCAAAATTGGCGGTAGCGCCGGTTGAGCACTGTATCAGTAAAATTTCTGATTCCAGATCTATTAGTGATCGATTCGTTATTCACCGGTCCCGGTAATTGGAATGGTGACAGTAATGTCCCCGGTGGTCGTAATGGGAACCGTAATTGTTACCGGTACAGATGAAGCAGATACGTCTGGAACGGTTATGGTACTCGTTGGTGTTGCGGTTGTTGTTAGGACAACGGTTGCAGTTGGAATACTGGTGGCCGTTATCTCAGGGAGTGGCAATGGCGTCACGCCAAAGGAGAATCCCTTTTCGATGATGGCTCCAGCAGAATCGGTAACCCGAATTAGTGGGCTCACAGTTGATACGCCTGCCTCTAGCTCAACCTGTAGTTTAGCAAATCTGTCATTAGGGTCGGTATCAATCAATCTAGGCAAACCTGGACTTGATAGCGTAACGCTAATTGTGTGGCTATCAGCTACGTCTAGATCTTCAAATCTTAGGTCAAAGATTGTGATTCCAACTTCTGGATTACTTTCATTTTCGTTTAAATCCAGCGTAAGATTTGTTGGCGCATCATTCACGTTTGTTACTACAATGATAAATTCTTGTGTGGCTTTATCACCCGAACTGTCCATAGCTTCTAATATAATCGAGTGCTCGCCAACATCCATCGGCCCTGCGGTACCAAACAGTTGGCTGCTGCCAGTTACCCCTAACCATTCTGGTGCTGGCTCAGAGAGTTTTACGGAAATAGAGTCGCCGTCCGCATCAAACACTTCAAAATTATACGAATAATCAGCACCTTGTTGAACCGTCAATGTAGCGGGTTCGGGCTGAGTCATGAATGCTGGCTTGTCTGCAACGGGATTCACTTGAATATTGATTGTGGCCTGAACAGAATACTCACCATCAGATATTGTATAGTTAAACATATCTACGCCATTATAATTTGCATTAGGCGTATATTTATATATAACGCTACTCTCTTCCGCTGCTGCTATAACACCGTTCGCAGTTGTCTGGTCAAAGCTGACGATTGTTAAAACGTCACCATCCGGATCGATCACGCCATTTAAAAGATTTAACTCTGCTGACACATCCTCATCGAGCGTCACTATTCCGCGCTCTGGCACAACGGGCGGTTGGTTTGGTTTTGCCGTAATAACAAACTGTTGCGTTACCATAAGCATGCCGCCTTGACCGTCGTTCACTTCATAAGCAAGGCTATCGAGACCCGAATAGTCAAGGGCTGATTTGTAATATAGCGTCGATACGCCTGCTGCTGAGTCTGCTATGCTGACCGCCTCTGCATGATTTGGCGGTGTAACGATTGTGGCTGTCAGTGTATCCCCATCAACATCTCCAACTAGTGTCGGAGCCAAGATCGCGATGCTTATATCTGAACCAGCGGTTAGCGTATAGACATTATTGCTCAATAAGAGAGGCGCATCGTTAACGGCCATAATCGTAATCACGACATTACCTGCGACGTCGAATTCACCGTCGCTAACCGTATAACTAAAGCCACCTATACCATTATAGTCTTTATTTGGCGTGAACTGTACAACACCATTAGCTTCAGTCACGGTTCCGTTTTGCACGTTAGTAATGCTTGTGATTCTGAGTGCTGTTATATCAGTATCAATATCAGTGTCATTAGCAAGCGGAGCGATGCTTATCGGTGTGTCTTCCTCAGTTATCGCACTATCGTCATTTACGGTCGTTGGATCATTTACTGCAAGTACCGTAACATTGACACTTGCACTTGCCGTACTTTTGCCATCGGTAATGGTATAAGTAAATACACCTGCACCAAAGAAGTCTTTGCTCGGCGTATATTCGATTGCCGTTCCATTGTTGATGATTCTAAGGTCACCAGCTATTGAACCGCTAATCTCAAGGATACTAATAGAGTCACCGGCATCTACGTCGATATCGTTATCAAGCACGGCAAGCACACTAGTCACATCTTCGACTGCTTCAATACTGTCTGCACGTGCAATTGGCGCATCATTTACCGGGCTGACCTCAACAATTATCGTTCCAGTTGCGACCGCTTGACTGCTGTCTGCAACCCGATAGACAATTGTATCCGTTCCATTGAAATCTGCATTTGGTGTATACAGGAGCATATTGTCAGCAACACTTACTGTGCCGTGTTCGGTCCCTAATGCTTCAACTAATGTAACTGGATCACCTTCGACATCATAAACATTTTCAAGGACCGATATGCTCTGTGCCCCTGAGTCTTCAATCAGTAAGAGCGTGCTGTTTGCAACAGTTGGTGCATCATTGACTCCGATAATTGCAATTCGCACAAAGCCAACTACCCCAGGACCATTGCCATCGCTTACTTCATACGTAAATGCGTCTTCACCCGAATAATTCTCGGCTGGGACGTAAATAACTTGGCCAGTGGCATCATAAGTTACTGTACCATTTGCAGGCTGACCAACATTCGTTATTTGAAGCGTATCGCCATCTACATCAAAATCATTGGCTAAAACGTTGACACTTGCCTCTCCATCTTCCTCAATCGTAACCATATCGTCAACAATTTGTGGCCTTTGATTGGCAACTTCCGGCACGGCCGTGTTTGTTGCTGTCGGTGGCACGGCTGTATTCGTATTTGTCGCAGTCGGTGGAATCGGTGTATTCGTATCTGTTGGAACTAAGGTCTCTGTTGGAACCGGTGTATTCGTATTTGTTTCTGTTGGAATTGGCGTATTCGTATCTGTTGGAGCTGATGTCTCTGTTGGAACCGGCGTATCCGTATCTGTTGGAACTAAGGTCTCTGTTGGAACCGGCGTATCCGTATCTGTTGGAACTAAGGTCTCTGTCGGAATCGGAGTGCTGGTACGAGTCTCTGTTGGAACCAGTGTATTCGTATTTTCAGGCACATTCGTAAGAGTAGAAATCGGTGTTCCTGTACTGGTCTTAGTTGGAAGCGGCGTGCTGCTTGGCTGAATAGCTGTTGCGGAACTTTGTGTAGACAATGTTATAGCAGTAGCGGTTGCAGTAGGCGGTATCGCCGTTGCCGTATGTGTTTCTGTGAAAGTAGGTGCCGATGTACGAGTACGCGTATCCGTTGGTTTCGGCGTATTAGTAGCTGTTATAGTAGGAGTTCTCGTATCCGTCGGTGTTTGCGTTGCGATATCAGTACTCTCGGGCTGATCTGTTTGGGTAGCCGAGGTTACAGCAACGCTACGGGTGGTCGGCGTTTCTATAGGCAATGCAACCGGTGTGCTTGTTGCCATTATAGTTGGCGTGGTCGAAGTGGATTCAGCCATAATCGGTGCAGCTGGAATGAACGTAGCCTGAGCAGACGTGGGTATAGGCGTATTGGTCGCATTTGCCTGTGCAACGACTTGCGCAGTCCGCGCCGCGCTGGTGTCTGCTGTTTCAGAGCGTAAAACGACGGTAGGCCCTACATCAGTCAATTGGTCATTAACTACGTCATCAATATTTGAATCATTACTCGTTGTAGCAGTTGTCACATCTGTATCTGTAGAATTTGTATTTGTACTACTTAATTCCGATATATCCGTATCATCTATAGTCGAGTCATTGTTCTCGTTTGGTATTACGTTATTATTTTCCAGATCAGAAATTTCCTCTGATTCCGTAGCAACTGCTTCGGGTGGAGCTACAGTGGGTTCAATCGGATCTACGGCTGGTTCAACTGCGGTTGGCTCTACCACAATTTCAGCAGTAGTCTCTTCGAAAACAGCTTCGCTTTCTGGTGTAGGTGAAGGCTCAATATCAGCTGTTACCACAGACTCAAGTGTATTCGTGGCCTCTGCTGTAGGAACGACCTCAACTGAAGATAAACCTCCTGGTCCACCCGTCGGGGGCGGTGTAAATAGATCGCCAAGCGGACCCGCACCAAAGTTAAATAACACAATTAGCAATGCTGCCGCTGCGCCCATCATTGCAAACGATGGTCCAAACTGAAACGATGGCCTCTGACCAAATATACGCGCGAGGAAACTTGGCTGAACATCTTTTCGAACTGTACGTCGCGCTAGTGGCTGACGCGCAAGTTCTGTCTGCGGCTCGACTTCACTTTCGAGCGCAGAGCTATAGACTGCATCTGGCCTTAGCACGGATGCAACTTCTGCCAAAACTTGCTGTTCTAAACTTGCAGCAAGCCCAGGGGGCATAGGATCATTTGGTAGGTTCTTCTGGAAAAGAGCACGCAGCTCTCGTTCGCTAAACTGGTCAGACATTTATTTATATCTATCGCTTTCTATAATCTCTTTAAACTGCCTTCGAGCACGACTTAAAAGCGATTCTGTCCCTTTATATGAGCGACCAACTATTTCGGCCACTTCACTAACACTTAAGCCAATATGATAGCGTAAAATAAGTGCCTCGCGTGATTGCTCTGGCAATTGCGCTAACAACTCTTGAAATTCCATACTCTCACTATCAAGCACAGATTTCGTCGGTATTTCTTCCGATAAATCACTTACATCTTTTCTGCGTCGCCAAAAATCTACAACTTTATGATTTGCAATCGAGTAAACAAAAGTCGATATTGCTACTGCGCCATCAAAATTTTGTATGCCACGAACTGTACCTAATAACGTTTCGTTTAATACGTCTTCGGCATCTTCTTTTGTGGGTAATTTACCTTGTAAATACTTATAAAGTCTCGGGTTCCACTCATCCATCAACTGCTTCCAAGCTCGATTATCACCATCTTTCAGCCGCTGCAACAGGTCATCTCTCGTATGATGACCTGTCTCCTGCACGGCCTTATCAGGCACTTTATCTATATTTACTTGTCGAGCAAAGATGTCGCGAGCCTTGAGCATTAGAAATAATTAGCTTATGTATACAAATAAAATCGAAATGACGTTTCCGCCAGTATATCATAAGCACAACTATCTCGTCCCAATATTTTGCTGCTTGTTACTGTATTTACCGTTTAAATTTTTATAAAGTACAACTTTAACAATTTATAATGCATCCAATTTCTGCAAACTTTTGCAATCTCGAAACCACATACGTTATTAAATTATACAGTCATATAGACATCAAAAATACAAAATGACCGAACATTTTAATCATCACTAAAGTTTATCTGATGAAAAAATGAGTCAGCCACAGTTCCTAATCGCTCACATAACTCAGGAAAATTACTCCAGCTATGCTGCTTACACCGTATTGGTTTGTATTCATTCAAAACGATTATGGGGATAGATGGGCGGCTTTAACGGACGGGTACTATGCTTAGAGACACAATTACGATCGCAAACAAATTCTTACAATAAAAGTCCTTACAATATTGTCAAAGTATTTTGTAAGAATATTACAAATATATTATCTCATCCACCAGCTATAATTACTACCTTATTTTGTAATCCCCTTTTACGTACTAATCCTTGCTACATTATTAGACTGTATTATCGAACTATACTAAAATTTATGCTTCAATAATTTAACATACAGATGAACGGTGTATTCTTACAACTATCTAACAAAAGTTAAGTTAAATATTTATAAAAGTTAAGTTTTATTTTGTTTGATTCAGTTGATTAATCGAGAAGCACAATACGATTCCTTCGCTAAAACAATCGACGTAGGGATGGCGTATTGCAAACGTACGGCAGGAGATGCAATCAGTCTAAAAAGCGCTTGACTTGCACTATTATTGAGGTAAGTTAAATATATTAGACATTCTCGAACCAGTGATGCTAGTTCGGAGCCATAAAACGAGAGCCATTTGCTTCTAGAGAAATCGCCATCTATACTGTTTTCCTCTTTGTTGGACTGGCATTTACTGCCTTATTAGCGAAGCAGTGGTTCTTCGGGAAGAAAATCTTAGACTTTACAGCTAGCATCACTAGCTATCAAAGAGTGCTGGATTTACCACATTTTCGGGCCGCTTCCCTTGAAAAAGTGTCAGGATCCGCTCTATTGCCATTTGTTCCATGCGGGCTCGGCTCTCTTTTGTAACACCAGCAATATGTGGTGTTGCAATAATATTTGGGTGCTTACGAATTCGTGAGCCAACCTCTGGGGGTTCGGGCTCGAAAACGTCGATCCCTGCACCAGCTAATTTGCCGCTATCTATGGCATCAAGCAACGCTTGTGGATCCACTAATGGACCACGCGCCACATTGACCAGATATGAACCATCCTTCATCTGTGCAATACGTTCTGCGTCCATAAGATGATAAGTCTCAGGCGTAGATGGTGCATGTAAACTGACTACGTCCGCGTCTGCGACAACCCTCTCCAGTGCAACAAACTCAATGCCCAAATGAGCAACATCCTCAGCTTTCACATACGGATCGTGACCAATGACGCGCATTCCAAGTCCGGTGCCGCACATTTGAGCCATGCGTTGACCAATTCGCCCAAGGCCAACCAAGCCAAGAGTTTTGCCAGTAACCTCATCTCCCATTAACATCCCCGCGCGTGGACCCCATTTATCTGCTGCTAAATTGTCGTTGCCTTGTTTAAGACGCCGCATAATGCCCAAAAGTAAAGCAGTTGCATGTTCCGCTGTAGATTGCGTTGGCCCATCGGGCGTGTGGCAACAGACGATGCCACGTTCGGTTGCCGCCTTCAGATCGAGATTATCGATACCAATCCCGGTGCGGCAGAGAATTTGAAGATTGGGCAATTGATCAAACAAATCGGCATTATATTGCAACAGAGAAGAAGCCAATACAGCCTGTGCAGATTTTGCAGACGCTACAGCCGAGTCTGCTTGATCCGCACGATATACTAATGATACCCCGCTAGGAAGAAGCGACTGTATATCTGAGATTGGCTGGACTTCACTCCAAATATGGGTTAGCTCTGAACGTCTCATAGATTTACCTGTTATTGACCGCCAAATCCTGCGATAGCGATGTTTTATACGAAATAGCGTCGCGCTGATACGAAAAGCACAATCGATAGCGCAACTATAATTGTGGAGGCAGATGCAAAGAACGGAACTATCGCACCCATCATTGACTTAAAATCCCAATCAACTAGAACGCCCAAGTACGAGCGTGGATTTGCATGCAATTGATCATATATCGGCTGTGTCATCCTCAGGGCTTATTCACGGCATCTGCCAACCGCATGGGAACTTGATCCGCACGGAGCTGCGAAGATCCCTACCAGCATTTCCGACACGCTGCTGTTGCGAGTAGATGTAGATGATAATCATTCTTATTTTATGCCCGTTGTGGCAATGCCCGAAGTGATAAATTTCTGTAAGAACGCAAACACAATCGTAATCGGCAGCAGCGTTAACACCGTCATTGCCAGCACATAATGCCACTGTGTATTGAGTTCGCCCTGAAATGCATTGAGCCCAACTTGCAACGTAAATACTTCGTTGCGGCTTAGCACGATCAACGGCCACAGGAAGTCGTTCCAGCGCCACATGACAGAGAAAATTGCTAACACGGCAAGAGCAGGTGCAGCAAGCGGCAAAACGATCTGCCAGTAAATGCGCCATTCCGAGGCACCGTCGATTCGGGCGGCTGCGAGCAGTTCATCTGGCAGCGTGAGCATGTACTGGCGCAACAAAAATACGCCAGTGGGGGTTGCTGCGCCTGGGATGATGACGCCCCATAGGCTGTTGTTCCAGCCGATTTGGGTGATGACCAGAAAGACGGGCACAAGAATAACAGAGACCGGAATCATTAAGGTGCTAATAATCACAAAAAAGATGGAGTTTCGCCCTTTAAATTCGTATTTACTCAGGGCAAACGCCGCCATGCTGTTAATCAACAGGGTTATGAGCGTGGCGACAACAGTGACAACGACGCTATTCTGCAAATATTTTAGGAAGTTAAAGCGGGCAAGTGGCTCGGTATAATTTCTCCACGCAAGCTGAACAGAGCGGATCTCCTCGCGCTGATCAATATTGACTTTAATGATTTCTTCGGGGGCAACGGGATCCACCATTTGAGCTTCGATACCGACCCGCCTCACTTGTGCCAATGTCTGTACGCTGCCATCGTCTAAGGTAACGCGAAATATTGGCAGCGGCTCGTCATATCCCTCGACGGCTGTAGTCTGCTGGCTGTAGGGGAGTAGCTGCGGCGGAAATTCAACGAGCGCAGACTGTGTTTTAAATGATGAGAGAATCAGCCATAAAACTGGCCCAAACATGATCAGCGTGCCCAATCCTAAGTAAAGGTAGGTAAATATGTCGCTGAAATCAAGGCGACCGTTTCGACCACGCGTACGGGATAAAAAATCTGTTACTATTGCCATAACAAAAGACCCTTAAACTGCATCTGAACCGCGTCCAAGTCGAAGTTGAATTACTGTGAGAATTAATAATGATACGCCAAGCACAACCGATGCAGCGGACGCCAGCCCAAACTGCTGCACCTGGTTGGAGAATCCTGTTGTATAAATATATTGCACCATATAGGAGGTTGCCGTGCCGGGTCCACCGCCGGTAAGGACAAACACCTGATCGAAAACCTGCACGGCCCGAATGAGTGCAAGAACCAGCACCACAAACATGGTAGGCATTAGCAGCGGCATTGTGATATAGCGAAAGCTAGCCCATTCACTCGTGCCGTCGATCTGGCCCGCCTCGTAGAGTGTGGCTGGGATCGCTTGTAAGCCTGCCAGCAGAATGAGTGTGTAAAAGCCCATTAGCGCCCAAATGCTAACGGTAATAACCCAGAATGTTGACCATTGCGCATTGATAAGAAATAGAAATGGTTCAACATCAAATGCGCCGACCACAGCATTGAGCAATCCTTCGCGCTGCAAAATCCATTTCCAGATCAAGCCCACCACAACTGGGGAAAGCAGGACGGGATAGAAAAATATGCTGCGGAAAAAGCCCCGCCCACGAATATCGCGGTTCAGTATCAGGGCTGTGACTAATGAGAAGAAGACCATCCCGCTCACTTGGAAAAAGACAAAGAAGACCGTGTTGTATATGCTGCGCCAAAAGAGATCTTCTTGACAAGTATTTGGATCGAGATATGAACCACAGTTAAAGAGCTGCTCTAGGTTACGCGTGCCAACAAATGGGCGATCCTGTGGGAAGAGATTTGTCCCACCGGTAAGCGCATAATAGAAGTTGAGCAGCATAGGGAAAAGCACAAAGATGCCAAAAATAAGCAAGTTAGGCAGCACAAAAGCATAGGCCATTCGCTGCACCCCAAGCCGCTTTTGAAGTGCCTCCATGAATACGCCGATGCCGTTCATTATAAGCGCAAAAATGCCAAAAAAAAGACGCCCCAGATAGTCTAAAAGCGAGGGCCTAGGGGCGATTGCTGGTTTATTCGTAGCAATATTTCCAGTAGTCGTATTTCTAGTTGAGGTCATGAGCGATTGGTTTGATCAAAGAGAAGAATCAGAATTAGGGGGAGTATAGCCATTCCAAAAAATAAACTATACAGCATGGCCGCAAGCAAAACTAGAAAAACTGCTAAAATTGGTATAATTATTTTTCTAGTTTTGCCTATTCTAAAAAATATAGAGCTTTATGCTGCTGTGGAGCATAAAAGAGACACGAAGTCACTGCAAAATTCTATGCGTTATCGCTTCGTGCCTCTTTTCGTATCGTATTCGATTTATAGGCGTGCGCCTACTTGTTACTTACCTTATCGACTACTTATTCAGACGCGGCTGCAATCGCTTCGTCTACATCTTCTTGAATACGCACTACGGCATCATCCAGCGTCAATTCACCTGTCATAACTTGTGTCAGACGGTCGCGGGTAGCATTAAAGATGGCAAAGTTAAATGGATAGGCTTGCAGATCAAACGCAGTCTGATCAAGCGCACCCACTTGTGACACAAAGTTGTTCAATGCAGCTTTTGCTAGCTCTGAGTCAGTGTCAAAATCAACTCCAGCAGCAGAAAGGCCAGAATGAGCGGGAATAAAGAGCGTGCGAGCTGAGAATTCGCCCAAAACTTCTTCACCTGCCAGATATTCCATTACGCGAGTAACTTCTTCTGGATGTTCCGTGTCGCCGATTGCAACAAGGGCTGCGCCACCGGGCATACCCGTACATGCACTTGGTCCACATGGATTTGGTACAGCTACCCAGTCAAATGCATCGCCAATCTGCTCGTTGAATTGTCCGATTTGCCAGCTACCAGACATGTAGAGCACAACTTGGCTGTTGATGAATTGCTCGTTCCCTGCTGCGTAGCTACCACCAGAACCGATCCAAACATCGGGTAGCATGGTGCCATCTGCGTGCCAGTCGATCAAGCTCTGAGACATGGCGCGGAAGCCCTCGTCATCAAGGGCAGGATTGCCGTCTGCATCGAAGTAACCTGCGCCCATGCTGATAGCAGGACCAGCAAAACGGTGTCCGGTTCGGTCCATCACCATTGGGAATTCAATCCCTGTTGCTTCTGCTACTTCTGTAGTAGCGGCAACCCAATCCGCCCAAGTTGCGCCCTCGCCGGGCATCTCTACACCAGCTTGTTCGAAAAGTGTTTTGTTAACGTATGGGCCAGTAACCGTCAACTGTGTCATGAAGCCGCTAACCGCACTATCATCGCCAGGCTGACGAAGCCATTTGAGGAATGGGCCGAAGTTCTCTTCCCAGTATGCCGCATCGCTTAGATAGGGCGACATGTCTAGGTAAAACTCTGAAAGACCACCCAAATTTGTCACGCGTGCCATATCGGGACCTTCCCCAGCAGCGAGCTGAATTGGTAAGTTCTCTAAAATCTGGCTGTATGCAACTGTATCCATTACCACTTTTATGTCAGGATTTTCGGCCTCAAATCGATCAAGCAACTCGCGCATGACAATATCCTCGTTGCCATCCGTGTACCACGTCATGCGCAATTCGACCGCATCACCTTCCATCGCTTCTGCATCGTCAGCATCCTCTATTGTAGAATCTTCCATTGCCGAGTCATCGGTAGACGCATCATCATCGGCGGCTGGTGCTGCTACTGGTGCAGTACAAGCAGCCAACATTAACGCGAGCGTAAATAGTAGGCAGAGTACAATATTTTTGTATTGTTTCATTAAACTTTATCCTTTGTGAATTAGATTTTGTAAATTAGAGTTTTTCCTAAGTTAAGGGAGTTTACTTCAAAAAATGCTCTATAAACAGCACGGGGAGATCTTATTAAGGAACAACTCTATTAAATAAACTATGTAGATGTTAGGCCATTCCCAAAAAATAACTATACAGTATGGCCATAAGCTACTCTAGGGAATCCCTAAAAATCCCTATAATTATTTTTCTGGTTTAGCCTTACTAGTAGATGTTACTGCCAAGTAAATATACGGATCTCGCTGGTTGGGCTAACTGCCTCCAACCCACGCTGCCCATCTGCACGTAGCCGAACCCGAACAACTGAAACGCGCCACGAATACTGGGCTGTATCGCCAGCGGCTGGGGCAAAATCTTGTGATAGACGTTCGCTATTGGATTTCGTCCAAATTAATGGAATGCCTTGTGCCACACCAGATTCTGGCATAATGCGCACAACATACCATTCTTCTTCGGCAAGAATATCTACACTTACCCAACGCAATAAAATCGGCTCATCACGCGAAAGTGTAACACTATTTGTGGGGCCAAGCAGCAGAGGCTGAGGGTAGATTTTCCCTGGCCCGTCCGTGGCTACTTCAGCTGATGACGCACCGTCAATTACTTCGCCAGGAATATTGCTGACCGGCACGCGCAGCAGATCCCCTGGACGAATGAGCGCATTGCTGTCTAAGCCATTAGTTGACAAAATTCGATCGACCGTGCTGCCAAATTGGCTGGCAATTAGAACAACCGTATCGCCTTCACGTACTGTGTATGAAAGAATTGATGCATCTTCTTCGGAATTGGGGACTGGTGTTGGTACGCGTAAAACAGGTACTTTCAGCGCATCCCCAGGGCGGATGATGACGCTATTGAGATTGTTTCTTTGTTGCAGATCTTGGACAGTTATCCCGTATTGAGTTGCAATCGAGACGAGCGTTTCGCCCGCTGTGACCAAGTGTGTTTGTATTACTGTAACGGGCGGTAGGGATGTTGAAGTAGGTCTAGGTATTGGGATAATTGTTGCTTCTGGCATGGCTGTTGGGATAAATTCTGGTATATCTGCAGCCGAAATCTCCGCTTCTTGACTGGCTATTTGTGGTTCGCCTGAATCTGTCGCAAAGAGACGCCACCAAAACCCCAGCAATCCAACAACTGCTAGGACCAACAATGTATCGATCCATGAAATGCGCTGTCGGCGTGTTGGCCGGATCCGCAGATCATTGCCACACATAAAACAGCTTTCGGCATCTCGAGCAACACGTGTTCCACAATTAGGACAACGGCGCTCGGCCATCAATTGGGGTAATGGTTGGCGAGACATGATTTAATTATAGCACGAAATTTCTCATATCCACATGTCGCATGGAAAGAATACAATTTAGTGCTGTCTCTAAAGTTGGGGCAGGAGAGATGGTTCCCATAGTTTTTAGCATCAGCAACAAAAAATATTGTTGACCTCAACGCTTGATACTCTACTATAACGCTTGATACTCTACTATGTTGAACAATGCGTCTATGTTGAACAATGCGTCCCAAATAACTTAGGGACGATGCTGCCCACTACGTGAATGTCACGCTGTTTGCGGACCAATGGCGCAACAGCAGCGTTTTATCTACATAACGGCGATTACACAGAACGATCAAATGACTAAATCACTCAAATTTTATCCGTCAACCCCACGATAAATCTCATCGATGATAGGTTGAATATCCGGAAACGTATCGCCCGACCGAATCTCTGTTGTCATTACCCCTACAATCTCCAGTCGAGGTATATTGCCCACTATACCCATTCGCCGCATAATCTCTCTATCCCCTCCCACACCCACCAGTGAAGCCCGTATTTTAGATTGTCAGTATCTGTTGCAATAAAGGGTGATGTCGATATTTCGACCCACTCCGTAGAGACAATACGCTTTGAGTAAAGAACCCATACTCAATTTATTATTCAAATAAGCCACATGCTGTGTATGATACACAGCATGTGGCTTATTTGAACGTGCCGTAGTCGGATTGTGCGCAACCAAAACTCTTTCACACCCCATCACCCTCGCCTCCCAACAATCGGCAACGCCGACCAAACCACATCCATATCATCACTCCGTAGCGCGCCTGTGACCGCTAGCGCAGCCGTATACACAATCCACCCGAGCACTACCGCGATCCACACGCTGAGACCGATCTGCATCAGCCCGTAGATCGCCGCGCCCATCACCGCGACCGAAATCGCAGGCGGCAGGCAGATCCGCAGCCAGGGGACGCGTCCAACATTGCGCGAAACGCTATAATAGAAGGGAAATAGCAGGCTAAATTCGCTCAAAATTGTGACCACCGCCGCGCCCATGTAGCCAAAACTCGGAATCACCAACAGGTTGCCCACGGTGTTGAAAACCACGCCGATAATGAACGCTTTGGTCAGGTAGCGCTGCTGGTTGACGGCGATTAGCACGTATTGCGTCACGCTATTGACAAAGCCAATCGGAATGCTCCAAATGATCAGCTGCAACGCACGATCCGAGCCGCCTAGATAGGTGAACTCGCGGCCAAACAGATTCACCGTTTCAGGCTGGTTGATAAACTGTGCGCCACCCACCAGCCACGCTAGCGGTTCGGCGATAAAGGTGACCATCATCGCAATCGGCAGGCTGACCATAATCAGCAAATGGAGGCTCAGCTTGTACGAGCGCAGCAGATTCTCGGCCCCTTCGCTGGCTTTGGCATAGCGACTCATCAGCGGGAAGATGGCCATAGTGAAGATGCTGGGAATGATGTTCAGCCCGTCCAGATACTTCAGCCCCACACTATACAGGCCGATGCTGGCGCTACCCACTAACGGACGCAGGATCCAGACGTCAATGCGCCAAAAAACGGTCGCTAACAGATGGTTAATCATCAACGGGCCGCTGGTGCGCATCATCTCTCTTTGCAATGCAAAATCCCACTGCCATTCGGGTTGAAAGAGCGTGCGCCGCACCAACCCATAAAGCCAGATCAGCTGCGCGATGTTGATGATCAACGCCACGCCCGCCAGCCCCACAAAGCCCCAGCCCAGCAGCAGAACCAGCGCCCCCAACGCCACTTTGATCACCGCGATCGCGCTCGTCAACCCCGCGGGGTACTCCATCTTTTCGAATGCATTGAACAAATTGCTCAGCGCATCGGACCAATTGGCAAAGAGCATGGCCGCAGCCAGCAGCGTAATGGCTTGGATCTCATCGCGTCCAATGCTGCGCATGGAAGGCAAGAATTTATCGGCTATCCAATAAAAGTAGGTAACCAGCGCCAGCACCGGCATTGCAATCAGCCACAATCCAGTACGCAGCGCCAGCACATTGGTCAAATAGCGGCTCGATTGATTCTTGTCGGCGGCTACATCGCGCATCAGCAACGTGCCTAGCCCGTAACGGCTCACGATTTCGAAGATCCCGTAGAGCGCAACCACGAAATAATATTTGCCTGTGCCTTCGGGCCCCAGCAGACGCACGTAGAGCATGGCAAAGGCAAAGTCGATCAGCTTGTTGCTCAGGTTCAGCGCCATTGGCACCAGCGAATTCTTGGCAACCGTACGCACCTCGCCCTCGGTTGCTTCGGGCTTGTAGTAACGGCCCCACGCCCACCAAACCAGCAGCAGCAGCGTCGTCATCAGCGTGAGGAATGTGGTGTACATGCCCAGCTTAAAGCTCATGGGCGAGTAGACAAAGCGCACGGTCCACTGGCCCGCTTGGGGTAGATAGACGCTGCGAAATGCACCGTTCGCGCGGTAAATTTTTAGCTCAGTTTCGCCGCTCTCATCGCCACCAAATTCGCGCACGTACGCCTTCCAGCCGAGGGAGTAGGCGTCATTGAGCAGCAGCCAACTGCGGTCGCTCAGGTTGAGATCTACGAAGACTTCATTCGCGGTGTAGCGGCTGATCTGCACGTCGGCAACCTGCGGGCTGGCGGGCAGCAGAGCGTTTGCATCATCGGGCGCTTCTTCGATGAACAAAACCTCGGTCGGATCCGTCTCCAGCAGCGGCTGTTCCGTAGGGGCCGCGATCCGCGCCGTCGGGACCACCAATGCGCGCCCAAGCACCGCGGCATTCTCGTAGATAGCCAGCCCATTATGACGAAAAATTTCAGTCCACTTGGCGTTGGGAATATACTCCATGGTTAGCGCGTATTTCACCCCCAAAAGATCCAGCAGTGGGTTGTCGAGGCTGGCATATTCATCCCCTTCTTGCGTGGTTTGACCAAAATAGAGCGGCGCGATTCGGTTGTAGAGCAGTTCGTTCTCTTGCGGTGTCACGCGCTCCATCAAGTCAACATATTGGCGCGGGATAATCGAGTCGTAGCCGCGCACGTCGTGCCAGCCGTAGTACATGCCCACGTTGGCGTTGAAGGTTTTTTCGCCGGGCAGGTTGAAGGTAGTGAAGCGCCAGTCGTGCGTGTTGGGCTCGCGCTCGTCGATAAAGTCGACCACCGCGGGCCGGTTTTCGGGCAGGCGCGGCGAGAGCGCGGCGGATGAACTCGGGTTGAAGGATCCGTGCGCGGCGTAGAGGTCGAAGAGGAGGAGTAATGGGATTAAATATAGTGACCATGTTGCAGGGCTGGCTTTGTTTTTGCCCCACCCTAACCCTCCCCAGAAACGCTTTGCTTGGGAAGGGGAGTGTTCTGGGGCACTCGCATTATTTGGGATATTCCCTGACGGCCCCCTCCCAGTGGGAGGGCTAGGGTGGGGCCATACATTGCCACCCCTAAACCTCTGCCACAACCACAAAACCCCACCACTTAAAAACGCAGCCACCCCAAAATGGACTAGACTCAACGCGGTGTAGCTCCAGAACATGCGCCCATCGGCAAAAGCCATTTGTGCGAGATCAACCGAATCGACCGCGCGTCGGGCGAGATCGATAAACGGATCGGGCAGCAGGTAGCTGATCAGTACGAGAAAGAGGGTAGCGAGCCCAGCGAGGGCGGCGAGAAAGGATAGAGTGGAAATGATGGAACGATCCATATTTCCATCCCACCCTAGCCCTCCCCAGAAACGCTGTGCTCGGGGAGGGGACTGAGCTACGGCATTCGCGTCAGACGGGACATCCCATAACAGTTTCTCCCCACATTTGGGGGAGGTTGGGAGGGGGTTGTTGCGGAACAACAGCTCCAGCCCGATCCCGCCCAGCAACGCCAAACTTACCGTCAGCGGAAAGACCCAGCGGAACGGACTGTGCAGTTGCGACCAGCCAGGCAGCCCGTAAAACAATATCGCATAAAGCGGCGTGCCAAAGGCAAAGAGCAATGAAATGAGCGCTAGTGCGGCGAAGAAAAGTATTTGTAAACGGAACTGGGATTGGAGAGTGGGGATTGAGGATTGGGAGCGTCGCCAGCCGATCCCGCGGACCAGCGCAACCGCGGCCAGCAGCCATGTGACAATGCCGATATAGTTGCCGCCTTCCACATAATTTTTGATGCCCCAAAAAATCGTATCCACCGGCTCACCCAGCGCATTCTGTGTAGCCGGGACCCATGCACCGCTCCAGATGTCGAACCACTGATGATGGCTAGGGTTGCCAAAGATGTTGGGTAAAAACATGGCGAGCACATGTCGACTTGGCCATGCCCAACCGCGAATCTGCTCTAAGCTTGCCGATCCCTCACGGAAGTTTTGTGGCAGCAGTTCGAGCAATGGCAAAAGCTGTACCGCACCTAGCCCAATCCCCAGCAGCACCATCGCCAGCAGCCAACCCGCTAACTTTACCGTACGCCCAAACGAGATCGCCCGCCACAGGACGATCAGTCGCACCAGCGCGTACGCGCCCGAAACAAGCAGCGTGTAGTAGATCAACTCAGGGTGGCCCGCAAGAATCATCACGCCGACGACTAGCGCTCCGACTATAATATAGGGGATCGGGCGGAAGCTCTGCGGGCCCTTCTCCTCCTGCTTGCGAATGATCAGCTCGATGATTGCCAGCAGCAACGGCAACCAGACCACCGAAGCTAGAAACATGGTAAAGACGACACTCACAACCATGAAACCGCTAAGCATAAAGGCCAGCCCGCTAAAAAACGCAGCCAGCGGACGAAGCCCAAGCACGCGACCCAGCAGATACATGTTGATTCCAGCCAGCGCGATTTGAATGGCCGTAAACCAACCGTATGCGGTTTCGAGCGGCAGAATGAAGAAGAGGATACTCAGTGGGTAAGAGGCGCTTGATTGACCCGCCGCATAAAATGGAATGCCCGTAAAGATCTGCGGATTCCACAGCGGAATTTTGCCCAAGCCGTGACCTTCGGAGGCGGTTTGCAGAATGTGCTGCTTCCAAACTGCGTTCTGCAGCACCAGATCGCTCAGTAAATTGTTGTGCGGAACCATACCGGGCTGCATAGAGCGCCACGGTTCAAAACTATAGAGGTTGTCGTAGGGGAGAAGGGACTGCCCGCTGATACTTGGGAAAAGTACAGGCAAAAACCAGAGTAGCGCTAGCCCAAGAAGGAGCAGCACCGCCAGTAGATCGAAGCGGTGTCGATGAAGTCTATGGTTGATCATGCAATCTTGCGGTCAAAGCCACTTTTGTTGAAATTTGTTTGCGCAAAGGTGTTTGGGTCAAACGCAATTGGGCTAGTGCGCACCGCAGACTTTGAACGCAAATGACGATAGCGCCAGCCGATCTGCCACGTGCGCCATGCCGAGTCTATCTTTACGGGGATATCGAGCTTGCTTTTGCCAATGCGCCGATCTTCAAAATGAATCGGCAGTTCAATAATGCGCAGACCTAACGTCTCGCTGAGGTAGGCCATTTCCACCTGAAAACTGTAGCCATTGCTGCGCACATTTTCTAGCCCAATTGTTTGCAGTGCGGCTCGTTTCCACAGCTTGAAGCCCGCCGTCATATCCTGAATGCGCAACCCTAAAATTGAACGGCTATATAAATTGGCCCACCAGCTAATAAAGCGCCGCCATGCGCCCCATCCCTCGTCTAAGCTACCGCCCGAAACATAGCGGCTGCCTACCACAACATCTGCATCAATCGCCTGAAGCACTTCGAGCATCTGCGGAATGTAATTGGGGGAATGGCTAAAATCGGCGTCCATCTGCAAAATATAGTCGGCTCCACCAGCCAGCGCCTGCGCAAAACCAGCCAAATAAGCCGTACCCAACCCATCCTTGCCCGCGCGGTGGATCACGTTAAAGCGCGATGCACCCGTTTCGGTGTCCATATACTTCTGAACAAGTTGATCCGCAATATCGCCAGTACCATCGGGGGAATTATCGTCCACTATCAGTATGTGTAGATTGGGCAATGGCAGCGCAAACAGCGCCGCACTAATCGCGGGCAAATTCTCTGCTTCGTTATAGGTCGGGATCACAACCGTTAATCGTAGTCGCTGATGAGTGGGGCCATCTTTTGGGCTCAAGAGGGCGGTCTCCTTTGAATAGCATAGCTCGTTTGGGTGAGCTAACAATTGAGGGACGGATTGTAGCATGGAATGTGGAATTGGGGTAGATTTAATATCACTCTTCAAAAGAATCGAACCGCTGCACTAAAACTCCAATCTGTGGACCAGGCTGCTCGCTAGCTGTCAGCCCCGGCACCGTCTCAAACACAATCCGCACCGCAAACTCATAGCGTTCCAGCGTCGCATCCAACTCACTCTCAATGCTCGAACCCCTCCGCAATACCGTCCAATTCGCCTTTGAAAGTTGACGCTCAAACGAATCCATAATCTCCACCGGACGATCATTTATCAAATACCGTGCGCTGCATTCATTGGCTGCCGTGCGCGAAATTGGTCCACTGCTTGGTGCATCAACTTGCGTAAGCTCAAGCGGCGCAATATCATCAAACTGCGCAAGCAAATCGGCGCTACATGCCGTAGGTGTATAAGATATACCACACCCAGAGAAGGTGAATGCAACAAGCAGGGAAATAACAGCCATTATCAACAGTTGCTGTTCAACCGATCTACATTTATTCACATCTATCCTCAATTAGCGTTTAGAAGCACTTGGAAACACTGCAGCGGATTAAGAAAATGGACAGATTTTCGTATCAATAACTTTCGCTTTCGTACAGATCCAACTATTCTGCTAAACATAGAGTGCTAATCCGAAAATTTCCCCAATCCACTGTAGTGTATTGATGAACAAAGTAGAGGCTTCAAAACTATGAACCCACTCACCCTAACCATCGACAACCAGATCGCCACCATCCTCATTAACCGGCCACACGCTCGCAACGCCGTTACCTATGACATGTGGTGCCAACTGCCAGAGCTACTCGCGCAAGTCGCAAACATACCCGACACCCGCGTACTGCTTATCCGCGGCGCAGGCGACGAAGCCTTTAGCGCTGGCGGTGACATCAGCGAATTCGAGCAGCACCGCAGCAACCGCGAGCAAGCTACAAACTACAACTCAAAAGTCACCATTGCTTTGGAAAAATTGTGCAGCTTTTCGGCTCCTACCATCGCCGTGGTAAAGGGGTTCTGCGTGGGCGGCGGCATGTTACTGGCAACGCACTGCGATCTACGCATAGCGGCACAAAACGCACGCTTTGGCATGCCCGTGGCCAAGCTCGGCACCGTGCTTGATCACGCGCAAATACAACGCTTTACGCATCTCATTGGGTCCGCAGCCACGCTCGATCTGCTGCTCACCGCCCGCCTGATCGATGCGCCCGAAGCCAAAAGCATTGGCCTCTGCAGCCAGATCCACACGCTCGATCAGATCGACGCCGCAATCACCAAACTTGCCCAGCGCATGACCACCTACGCACCGCTCGTACAAACGTGGCACAAAGAGATCCTGCATTCCGTACAGCGCGCGCCCATTCTTGCCGATCTAACCGACGCCGAGCGTTCCGTGCCGGATGCCTGCTTCGACAGCGCAGATTACGCCGAGGGCGTCAACGCATTTTTGGAAAAACGCAAGCCAAATTTTCAAGGGGAGTGATGAATCGTCAAACTGTCTCTTATACTAAACGATGATTAAAGCTCATCTTTGGGTTTAGCGGAGTGCGCTATCGGATACAAATTCCGTCGTTCGATTCACACATAAAAAAAGATTGCTAGAAAAGCAATCTGAGTGTTCGAATAAACAAAAGGAAAAGGGCCATAATCGCAAAAAGCACAATCACAAACAATTGTCCCATAACGGCTCCGCGTGCAGCCAAATAGAATGTGGTTCGTCGATCCTCTATCCACCGCCAAACAGCACCCTTCTCATCAACCAAAAATGCTACATTTGCCGATTGTTCCAAGTTACTATTCGAACTTAATGCACATGAAATAATTTTGGTTTCATCTCCAATAAGTTGCTGCAATGATTTGTGCAATGATTGACAGAATAAGTTATCATTGACGCCAATATCTACTAGCTGCTTGACCAGCGATAAATCGGCAGGATACAGATGATTACTACATCTATTTGATTCAACGATACTGGGACAATTATAAAGTTTATCTGTTTCGGACAAAGCATAATTAATTCCGTTTGTCGATGCAAAAGAAACAATATTTTCGTGTATATCTAACTTTTGCCACTCAGGAACGTTATGAATGCTAGCAAATCCAATCGCCGTAAGTGGAACAAGCAGCAAGCTCAGTATAGTAAATTTCTTCATTATGTTATTTTTCCATTATATCAGTGAGTTGAATAAGTAAATATCTCAATGATAGAAGCATGCTGTTCCTATCATTGAGAACACTTTCCAGTGTTGTTTATGGCAATACGATTCTCATACCCATAGCTGTATTGTTGCCACCGTATGGTACATATCCTCCATCACCGATACACATGTACATAATATCTATCGTTAACAGCTCCATCAAGAGTACGTCGCCAGCCACTAAGCCCTTGGCTGTAATGTCGCATTAAATAAAAATTGATATCTGGATCCGTATTAAATGTAAACATATTGGTTACATCGTAGCCCGTTTGACCAAAATCAACTCTTACTATTATTTCTGAATCTTCGTCTCCATCACACCAAGTTGTTGAATACCAGTAATAGCTTGGTTAAAAAGTTATACTTCCAGAAGATGCATACCCGATCTCCAGTAGTTCAGCTGTATAGCCATCGTAATGTGCATCGCCCCAATAAGATGAAGAGGCATATACACCTCCTAATGCATTTGAGGTCCACGAAGCTTGGGTATCCATAATTGCATAGAATTGTTCCAATTCTGATTCTGTTAATTGGCCTATAGTAGATTCTATCTCCTCAAGAGACATAGAATCTGCCATAATTCTGCCAGCTAGATCCTGAAGATTACTTGTACCGGCAACTATCAGCATAAAACTGAAAACTGCGAATCAGAGATCTCTCCTGTTTCTTGGGCTATAATTTTAGTAGGCGTTGCATACAAAATCGATACTGCAAAAATACTGGTAATAAAATTCTTGCTAAACTCATCCAGCGACTCCTTAAATTTGGTTTGTGAAGATAATGTAAATTGATGTATGCACAAACAAAGTATACAGGAATTTTTTAGGCTTTGACACGGTAGAATTACCAGTCTTTACCCTGTAAAAATTACCAGGTGTATCTATACTTATATACCTTTGTCAATATGTTTACGAAAAGATAGAAAAAGATAATCAACAATAATGAATAAACCAACATCCTGCTTCATCATCACCGCACTCATCATCACCATACTCCTGCTCTCCACCCCAACCACCACAAGCGCCCAGCAGCTTGACCCCGTCGTCTTCTTCACCGACAACATGACAAGCGATGGCACCAGTGAACTTATCTCGCCCATGGAGCAAGCATTGCTCGACCGCATCAACAGCGCCAGCATTGCCATCGACGCCGCCTTCTACGACTTTAACCGCACCAGCATCCGCGACGCACTTATCGCCGCCAAAGAACGTGGCGTCATCGTGCGTATTGTGGCCGATGACGAAGCGCACCACGAAAACGAGACCTATCGCCCGTTTTTCGAAAGCTTCAATGCCACCGACATCATCGTTCAAGACGACGAAGGTTTCAGCGGCATCATGCACAACAAATACTTCATCATCGACGGCGAATATCTCTGGACCGGCTCCACAAATGTGACGGACAATGGCTTCACAAAAAATCACAACAACGCCCTGCTTTTTGAAAGCACCGAACTCGCCGACTACTACCAAACTGACTTCAACCAAATGTGGTCGGGCTTCTTTGGCACCGCCAAAACCAATCCGCTGACCGCCACCCTCACCTATAACGGCTATCCGCTGCAAGTCGCCTTTTCGCCCACCGAAGATGTGATCGGATCCATGATCGAACAAGTCAACCAAGCCACAACCAGCATCGACTTTTCCATCTTCTTCTTCACTGACGACGACCTTGCCAACGCCCTCATCGCCGCGCGCGAACGCGGCGTGCAAGTGCGCGGCCTGTGGGATCAACTCGGCGCGGGCAACTCCTTTTCGCGCGACGACCTCCTGTGCCAAGCGGGCGTGCTCGTCAAACGCGAGGACACGCTCGGCAAAATGCACAACAAGTATATGGTCATCGACGCCAACACCGCCAGCCCCCGCACCATCACCGGCTCGCTCAACTGGACAGGCGCAGGCAATCGCCGCAACAGCGAAAACACCCTCTTCATCCAAGATCCAGACATTGCCCGCGCCTACGACGCCAACTTCCAAAGCATGTGGGATCAACTCGACGTCAGCACCTTCTGCCGCCAACAATTCTTCACCTATCTCCCCAGCGTTCTGCAGATGAATGGCCCCAACGTGCGCATCAGTACCATCGTCTACAACCCTGACGGCGACGACACAGCTGGCGAAAAAATCATCCTTAAAAACGAAGGCACCGAAGCACAATCTCTCAACGGCTGGATCCTGCGCGACGAAGCAGGCGCAACCTACACTTTCGCCGATCTGCTCTTGCAGCCACAAGCTACCATCACCCTGTGGACCAAAGCCGGAACCGACACCATCACCGATGCGGCTATCGATCTCTACTGGGGGCGTGCAGGCAGCGCGATTTGGAACAACGGCGGAGACATTGCGCAACTAATTAATATGGAGTCCATTGTGAAAGATACGTGCAGCTACGAGGGCGGGGGCGTTGAGGTGGATTGTCGCAACAATTGATCGATTGGTAGGCATATAGCCCAAAAGTCGCATTCCCTCACGCGCTGCAAATTGTTATAATCGAGTCGATAAATTCAAGCATTTCACACATTCATCGATTACCAGCATGAGCGACACAGCCGCAGCACCATCGAACCCACCAAGCAGCTACGAACTGCAACTCTATCGCCGCAGCGTACTCGTCTGCGTGATGAACAACGTCGGTGACATGCAGCGCGCCGCGTCCGAAGGCTGGTATCGCGTGCCGCAACGGCGCGCGCCACAACACATCGGTGCCGACTATCTCGCCTTCTACCAAACGGGCAAGTTTAAGGGCCAACCCGAAGCGCAGACCGTTACCTTTTTCGCACCAACGCGCCGCTACCGTTTGTTGACCCGTGCCGAACTGATGCCCAACGAAGCCGATCATCCACGCGCCGAGGAATATTACTTTCGCATCGAAGTTGGTCCGCTTCAGCGCCTACCGCACCCCATCCCCGCAGCAAAAATGCACAGGTTCACCTTTGCCCGCACGACAATGGAGCATCTCTTCGCCGCGCAAGATGTGCAAGAGCTTTTCCAGCATGAGGATCCAGTAGACAAGCTGTGGAAAGCGCTGCGCCATCATCGACTGCGCCCGCTAAAGAATCGCATTATGGGCGAGCGCCCCATGGATATTACGCTGCGCGCGCGCAGTGGCTATTTGGGCATTCGCATTACGGACGACAAGCTTCTGCGCGAATCTGTCCCTTCGGATTTCTCCGCACCAGTGCCACCACTCTTCAACGCCTCACCACAACCCGATCGCTGGGAAATCTTACACATTTCGCCCCGTGAGCTTGATCTGGATCTGAACGACTGCCTACGCCAAATTGGTCGCGCGCTGATCACGCTTGGCGGATCCGCACTAAGCCCCGATAGCGCTATGCCGATAAAGCTATAGCGAAGAATTAAGCTGAGGCAGTAGACTAGGTGGTTGCACTCATCAAACTTGCTCTGTTTATTCAAATTTTTGGTTAACAAACAGTTAGATCACAAGCGTAAACTTAAGTCTTTTTGATTTCTCACGCTTTGTGTGGGAACAAGATTTTTCGCTAAACGGCGAGTAGGAGAATGAGTAAGAGAAAGAGCAGGAGAAGGCTGCTCTTATGCCCGGATAAACCCCATCTGCACGCGGTTATTCGGTATGTTGGGAATCGGTGCGGTATAATGTGCGCATGATAAATTATACTGTACTGATCTCAACTGATGAACTTGCCCAACATTTGGGCGACCCCAACCTCGTGGTACTTGACTGTCGTTTTGCGCTAGATGACACTGATGCGGGACGAAAAAGTTACGTAGATGAGCACATCCCCGGTGCGCTCTACGCACACTTGGACGAAGATCTTTCCGGTCCGATTGTGGCTGGGCAGACGGGTCGACATCCACTCCCCAAAGCGGGCGATTTTGCCGAGACACTTTCACTATGGGGCATAGATGGTGATACCCAAGTAATAGCCTACGATAGCTCTAGCGGCGTTTTTGCAGGGCGACTCTGGTGGATGTTGCGTTGGATGGGGCATGACAAGGTTGCGGTGTTGGATGGCGACTGGCGACACTGGAAAGCAGAAGATCGCCCAACCGCCAGCGGATCCGAGAGCCGTGATGAGTCGATTTTTATCCCTAATGTACAATCGGAATTACAGGTCGATGCGGATGCAATGCTGATCAACATCGAGTCGAACGAGGCGCGTGTTTTTGACGTGCGCGATATTGACCGCTATCGGGGCAAACCATCCCCCATGGATCCTGTTTCTGGACACATTCCGGGGGCGCACTCGGCCCACTTTAGCGGCAATCTGGGAGACGATGGAAAGTTCCTTTCGCCAGAAGCGCTACGCACGCGTTACGAAAAATTGCTGGACGGCACGCCACCGAGTAAGACTATCTTTTATTGCGGTTCGGGCGTCAGCTTGCACCACAATCTGCTGGCTTTAGAACATGCTGGTTTTGAGCGGGGCGCACGCGTCTATATCGGCTCATGGAGTGATTGGATTACAGATGAGTCGCGACCGGTTGAGACGGGGTAGACGCCAAGTGTTTTCGTAAATTTAAATATCACGGGAGAAATGAGGTGAGGGGGTGAAGAGGTGATAAGGTGGCTAGGATCACCCGTCACCTTGTCACTTCTTCACCTTTTTACCGCAACATGGCTTCAACAACTTCACCAATTTTAAATGTAAATGGTCGCGATCTCGGCTCGGCCTATCTTGTCGATCAGCCTGCCTTTCAGGGGCCAATTGATCTGCTGCTGCATCTGATCGAGCGTCAAGAGATGGCGATCACCGAGATTGCAATCGTCAATGTGACGGATGCGTATCTGCAAACGATTGAGCATCTCGAGGAGCTAGAACCTGGCGCGCTGGCGGATTTTTTGGTGGTTGCTTCGCGCCTGCTTTACATCAAGTCGCGGGCGCTGCTGCCCAAGCCTAAAACGAATGAAGAGGACGAAGAGGAAGAGGATCCGGGCGATGCATTGCTGCGTCAGCTGATCGAGTATCGACAATTCAAAGAAGTGGCGAAGACGCTGAAGGATCGGGATATAGCGGGGTTGCGCGTTTATGTTCGCAATGCCCCTGGGCCAGAGCTAGAGAGGCGGCTTGATTTGAGCAATGTGGATATGGATGCGTTGCAGCGGGCCGTGCGTCGGGCACTTGATCGCATTCCGGTCGACATGCCGCTGCCCAAGGTTCATACGTATGCGGTGACGATTTCGCAGCAAATTTCGAATGTGCGCGAGCATATTATCGACGTGCAGCGCAAGATCCGCATAAATCAGGTGAGCGGCAGCAAAACAAAAGAGCCGGTGATCTTTACGGGGCTGCTAGGCGAGAGCACCTCGCGCATGGAGATCATCATCACGTTTTTAGCCGTGCTAGAGTTGATCAAGCAGCAGGAGATCGAGGCGGTGCAGGACGATGTCTTTAGCGAGATTGTGCTCATGCCGCTAGATGCGCTGATCGAGGAGGCAGACGCGCCACCCAAAGAGGACACAGAAGATGATGTAGAGCAAGAGCAATTAAGTCAAGCTATGTAATCAGCAGAGCCGCAATAGCAGAAATTGAATGTGTCTGCGGCTCAATGCCATGAAAGAGTATTCGGAGTAGTAGCGTCCTTAGATATATAGACCCTTTATCTGCAAAAGACCTATATTCTAGAAAGGAACTCTTCTAACCGTTGATGCAAAACACATCCGAATCACCTTTACCTACCTTCCGCTTTTGGCTCTCCATTATTCTGCTAATTTTTTCCCTCACTCGTTGTCTCATGCCCGAACGGGCAGATAAACCTCGACCCGACTATCGGCCATTCATTATCCAAGGCGACAATTATAGCTTGGCGGGGGAATACGAAAAAGCCATCATAGAATATAACAGAGCCTTTGAAACCGATGTGCTGCTGCGGGCCATGCCTAATACCAATACCGCCAGAATCTACTACAAGCGCGGACTCACATATTTGGAACAAGAGAAATTCGAAGAAGCGTTGGGCGATTTTGATCGTATCGTTAGGATCGGTGAACAGAGAAAAGAGCACTTGCCCCTGCCAACATTGGGTTATGTAGGACGCAGCAAAGTTTTCATCGCCCAAAAGGAAAATGACAGGGCTCGGATTGAACTTAATCGAGCAACCCAAGCGAGTCCCAGAGATCCTACGCTACATTACTTACTGGGGACACACCTTATTGATATGGAGATGTCAGAGCTTTCTATTCAAGCGTTTGAAAAAGCGCTAGCCGCTGATGATGAGATTAAAGGACTGCTTGGGCCAATGATTGACATAGTGGATGATGATAGTCCGCTGAAGAATATTGTTATTGGCTTATCGCCTGAGAAACGGGATCACGCGGAAAGATTGCTGGGCAAACACCGTGCGGAAATCGAGGCACAGGAGACGAGCCCACTCGCTCCTGAAACGGTTACTCCTCAAATAAAGTCATTCGGTTCTTTTGGATCTCATACTGTCGGAAAGAACTCAAAGAGCAGAGCACTCAGATTTTTAGTAGTGACGATAATTTTCGACATGGTTCACCTGGTTGAAAAATTTGCTCACACATCATCGATAAGAACGCTTACGAACGATTTCCATATTGCACAAGCAGTGAATGCAAAAAACAAGTCTATCTTGTCGATATGTGGTGGAGAATGACTGGGTTCGCCAATTTGTGTGATATAGAAATTGTATCTATATAAATCGAATGTGCTGACTTTTGCTTATTGATGCATCATAACTTATTTATTGGTTTCGACGTATTTAGCAAAATTATCCAGAATGCTTTGCCACCCTTTGCGCTGCATCTCAGCCGAATTCTCCGCCTCTGCATCAAATGTTTCGACAACCTTGGTGCCACCACTTACTGGTAAAAATGTAATGACAATCATTCGACCATCCTCTAGCTTCTGTTCTACAACTTCTTTCTCGACGACCTTTGTATAGGTGCCACCAAAATCAAAGCCCATACTACCATCTTTGGCCTCCATTCTTGACGAAAATTTGCCACCTTCACGCAGATCAACAGCGCTTGCTGTTGTGTGCCACTCGTCTGACGCTGCGTTCCACTGTTTAATATCATCGGGACTATTCCACGCGGACCATACTGTCTCTACATCAGCATTGACGACAGTTTCGATTGTTATTTTCATCAGTGATTCCTTTTGATTGCTCATGTAATATTATATGGTTCAGAAACACCCAATTTCTAAATCCAGCGACGGCGGCGGAAAAACCAGAGCATAGCTGATACAATTAAGATAAATAGCAGCCAAACGAATGGATAGCCCCAGCGCGAGCTTAGTTCTGGCATATAGTTAAAGTTCATGCCGTAGACGCCAGTAAAAAATCCCAACGGAATAAAGATGGTCGAAATCATAGTGAGCACCTTCATCACTTCGTTCATGCGGTTGTTGGCCAGAGCCAAATGGGTTTCGATGGTGCTGCTTGCCAAGTCGCGCATACTTTCGGCCAAGTCCGACAGACGCAAAAGATGATCCTGAATGTCTTGAAAGTAAAGGCGGGACTCTGCTGGGATCAAGCTCAGTTCTTGAGTAGCTAACTTTGCTACAATGTCGCTCTGCGGTTTTAGGATGCGTCTCATGCGCAGTGCGCTACTTTTGGCAGTTAGGATATCATTTAGAATTTGTTTGTCGCGATATGTACTCTGTTCGAGGAAAATAATATCACCTAATTCTTCCAGCCGAGCTTCAAAGCGATCAATAAGTGGAATGTATGAATCGACTTGCAGATCGAGAATCTCGTATAATAGATGAACGGGGCCAGTAGAAAGCCCACGCTGAATATGGTGTTGCTTGTTCCATAGGGCAGCAACTACGGGCATCCGATCTGTGTGGATCGTGATCAGATAATTGTTGCCCAAAAAAACATCCAACTCGTGCGTATGAATATCCATTCGCTCATCGCCAATAGCGATTGCGTGAAAAACCATGAATAGATACTCTTCATAGTCATCGAGCTTTGGTGAGTGGATGTCTGTGATTGTATCTTCGATGCTTAATGGATGAAAGGCATATGCCTGAGTAAAAACTTGCTCCCACTCATCAGTGGTTGGGGAAATCATATCTATCCAAAGGGAAACCTGATCATCCTGCGTGGCAGCATGGAGATCCTCTAGAGGGAGATCGACAAGAACCGTTCCATCACTATGGCGATATATTGTGCGTATCATATTTTGTGTATCGTTTGGCTAACTGAGATGCTAGGGTTTTCTGGTATGGTTTTCTGATGTGGCTTTATGACGTTAAATATAATCTTTGACACAAGATGTGACTAACGGTAATATAAAACATAATTGCTTATGTTCGAAATATTCTGTTTAAACCAATCCTTTTTGATCCTTTTCCTCACACTCCATATAACCTATTCCCAATATACTTTACACAGCAAATATATTTTACACAGCAAACTTTTATGTCATCTTCATTTCAGAGCAAAAATCAATTAGCCGATTCAATTCAACTGGCCGATCCTATTTGGGTGGATAACCAAGAGAGTTTCGATCAAATGATTGAGCATCTGCGCAGAAATCCGATCTTTGCACTCGATACGGAAAGCGACAGTCTCTTTAGTTACTATCCCAAAGTGTGCTTGATCCAAATTTCGACGTGCGATACGGTGAATGAGAATGGGACGGCCACTACATCTAAGCAGGAAATTGTAGATTATTTGCTCGACCCGCTAACGTTTGATCATCTCGATCCGCTGGGCAATCTGTTGGCAGACCCAGAAATCGAGGTGATCATCCATTCGGCCTCAAATGATATTTTGACGCTGCAACGCGACTTTCAATTTCGCTTTGAGAACATTTTTGATACACAATTATCGGCACGCATTTTAGGCTGGAAGCAGACTGGCCTTGCGGCGTTGCTCGAAACCTATTTTGGTGTAAAGAGCAACAAAAAAATGCAGCGGACAAACTGGGCGCAGCGCCCGTTGACGCAGCAGCAGATCAGCTATGCGCGCATGGATACCTGCTATCTACTAGCCTTGCGTGAGTTGCAGATCGCCGCGTTGAAAGAAGATGATCGACTGGAAGAAGCGAATGAAGGCTTTAGCTTTTTATCTGCTGTGGACTATAGCGAGCGACCTGTGGCCGAGCGCACGTTTTGGTCGATGAAGGCCGCGCGCGATGTCGATCACAAACATATGGGGCTGCTCGAAGCACTGTGGCAATGGCGCGAGAAGGAGTCGCAGCGGCGCGACCGACCACCATTTAAGGTGATGAATGACCGTGCATTAATTGAGATAGCCCAACAGAAGCCAATGACCCGTCACCAGCTACAAAATATTCGTGGGTTGGGCGAGCATCAGTTGAACCGCTATTGTAAGCAACTTTTACGCACGATTAAGGCAGGCAGTGATCGACCCGCGCCAAAGCAGCAACATCAACGGGTTTATCATGATCGATTACCCGAAATTGTGATGGATCGATACGAGGCGCTACGCGAGTGGCGCACGCGACGGGCCAAGCAGCGCGGGGTAGATCCGGATATTGTTTTTAATAACGATACATTGATGGCGATTGCCAAAGCAGCGCCCGATAGCGAGTCGGATCTACAAAAGCTTGGCGAGATCGGCCCGTGGAAGGCGCGCGCTTATGGCGAAAAGATTTTTGAGATCGTGGCGCGCTATTCGTAAAATTGAACCATTGAAGGTTAAGAAGTTATACAGTTGACTCCATTCTAACCGGCCAAATCTTTGCCCTCGGCTAGATCCATCTGCCTCTTGAAGTAACCCCAAACTTAAGACTATTCAAACACTAAAATAAAGTTATTCCAGAAAAATTAAGTATACGCAGAAAAGGCACATTAAGAACGTTCTCTCCACGGCTTATGTACATTGCTCTAGCGGCAAACTGTTCAACCATTTAAACTAGCTGCTAGCCGTGATCATGCCCAGAGTCCACGAAAAAGAGTTTGCAATCTTAACCAAAATCGGTAGCTTCTTCGGAATCGCCCAGCACCCACTATTCATCTATAGGTTTTTGCTTGGCGATATCGGCTAATACAGCTTCAAGCGCAATATAATTGCCGTGAATGGCTGACAATAGTGCGATTCGCATAATCTTAGTTTACAACATGAAAGCAGAGCAAAGACCTGCATTACCGCTTGTCGAATTTGTGGCGCTGATGGCTCTAATGATTGCATTGGTGGCTCTGTCGATCGATACAATGCTGCCAGCGCTGCCCACCATTGGCACGGAGTTAGGGGTTCAGCGCGAATGACAGTCAGCTTATTCTTTCGCTGCTCTTTTTTGGCATGGCGATTGGGCAGATTATTTACGGACAACGATGGTTTATCTGCTGGTGACTTTCTTTGCCGTTGGCATTCTCTTTGGCAACCTCAACGCGCTAGCAATGGAGCCGCTTGGTCACGCTGCGGGTGTTGGTGCGGCGCTGGTTGGGTCGCTATCAACTTTGATCTCCGTTCCGCTTAGGACGCTCATCGGGCAGGGGTACAATGGTACAATTTTGCCACTAATTGGCGGATTTGCTTTGCTGAGCGTACTGTCGATTGTGGTAATGCGTTGGGCGGAAGCGGGACGATCTGGAGCTTGGTCGATAAAGTTGCCCAGAAAAGTTCCATACCGCTTTTCAAGAAGCAGCAATGGCTTTGACCGAGCTCAGCCGACGGCGTTTCGGATCGCATAACTTGCGCCAGATCACATCCTTGACTACAATGCCATCATTATCATACGCGAACATTTCATGACAGAAACTGCTGGCGTAAATTTGTAATCGCTGCTAGATGGTATAGACATAACCTCAGAAAAACTCTGTTCCATTCTGACTATATTTAGAATGCGGAACGAGACGTTTCTGGGCAGCTATAATATAACGGGCTGGGTCAAGTATGAGCACGTACATCCTCAAAAGATTGCTGCAAGGCATTCCAACATTTTTCGGTGTAACAATCATTGCCTTCTTAATGATGCTTTCCGCGCCGGGAGATCCAATCGCGCTGATTACCTATAACCCGACTCGCGAAGATCCGGCAGTGACCGAGAGTTTGCGTCGTAAGCTGGGCTTGGACGAACCGCCGTTCGTGCAATATATCTACTGGTTAGTTGGCAATGACTGGACAAAGATTGATATGGATGGCGATGGTGAAGGCGACACCTATGGAGAACGAAAGGGTCTATTACGTGGTGATCTGGGACAATCTTTGAAACATCGCCGACCAGTTAGCGAGTTGCTCATCGAAAAAATTCCGGCTACCCTATTGCTTACCTTCAGCGCCCTGATTGTCGGCTATAGCATGGGGATTTTTCTTGGCATCCTCGCCGCTATAAATCACAAAACTTGGGTGGATCAAATGGTGCGCATCATCTCGGTGATGGGTAACTCCGTGCCGCAGTTCTGGCTAGGGTTAATCCTGATCATCATATTCAGCGTTCAACTCAATATTTTGCCCATGAGTGGCATGCGCGATATCACCCGTCGCAGTGGGGGAATCGATATGATAGAGACGGCCAAGCACATGTTACTACCGGTTTTGGTGTTGTCTTTGGGGACAATCGCCTTTATTTCTCGATTCACCCGCGCAGGGCTGCTGGAAGTGTTTGAGCAGGATTTTGTGCGCACGGCTAAATCCAAGGGGATCGCCAACCGTCGAGTGTGGTGGATCCATGCGCTCCCTAATGCGCTGCTTCCTGTCGCGACCTTTATTGGTCCGGCACTCGGCACCCTGCTGGCCGGAGCGGTCATCGTTGAGAAGGTTTTTAGTTGGCCAGGGATGGGACGGTTGGTTGTGGATGGCGTTTTTAATCGCGATTATCCGTTGGTCATGGGGTCGGTTGTGGTAGCATCTCTCATGTTCATTGTGGGCGTGTTAATATCAGACATTCTCTACGCTTGGCTTGATCCTCGTATCCGCTTCAAATAGTTAATTATTTAATAGCTTATTACCGAAGTCCAAACAGCTACAACAGGACAATCCCGCTCCATGACTGTCACGACGCCTACCACAACCCTATTAAAGCTGGAAGAAGATGCCCCCCAGAAAACCCGATCGCTATGGCAGAACGCCATACGGCACATTCTCGGTGACAAATTGACGCTGACGGCGCTACTGGTTTTAGGGATCATGACGCTGCTCTGCGTTTTGGGGCCACCACTGGTTGAGAATGTATTAGAGCTCGATGTAAACCGAGTTGACATTCCCAATAAGTTTCTCTCTCCGGGCGCAGAGGGTCACATTTTGGGAACCGATCACCTAGGGCGTGACCAGTTGATTCGCCTGCTCTATGGTGGGCGCGTTTCATTGGCCATTGCCTATAGCGCCAGCGTCATGACTATTCTGATTGGTGTGACTCTGGGACTTATCTCCGGTTTTTATGGTGGTAGAATTGACGACCTAATCACCTGGGTCGTCACCACACTGAGTTCGGTGCCAGCACTATTCTTATTGTTGATAGCGGCTGCAATTTGGACCCCTTCCGCGAAATTGCTGATTATCCTACTGGCGCTATTGGGGTGGGTTGGCACCTGCCGCCTGGTGCGTGGTGAGGTGCTTGCGCTGAAAGAACGTGAATACATTTTGGCCGCGCAGGCGGTGGGCGTCTCCAATTCTCGTGTAGTAATTAGCCACATCTTGCCCAATGTGCTCCCCATCGTCATTATCACCATGACCATCATTGCTGGCAACCTGATTCTGGTTGAATCTGGACTGAGCTTTTTGGGGGTAGGCGTGCAGGCACCCACACCAACCTGGGGCAATATGCTGACCGACGCACGCTCCTATTTTAACATTGGCACCCATCTGGTGATCTGGCCGGGAATTTTGATTATGGTGACTGTCCTCTGCTTCTATCTCGTGGGTGATGGATTGCGCGACGCGCTGGATCCGCGCGGTTCGTGGCGATTAACGGAGTAAGTCTATTAGTCAGCATTCACCTCCCATCGCCGATTGAGTGCCCACAGCTGTTTGTGGGTGTGTCAAAATCAAGGAGGGGAGATGGTCTATCATCAACTTCGCAAAACAAAGACGGCCTCACCAGAAGAGTGGTAAGGCCGTCTTTGTTCTTTAACAAATAGTGTTGTTCCCGATGAAGCCGAACAGGTGACAGTCACTTCACAGGCGATTTCGCTTTGGAAACAAAGAAACTTAAGTGACTGTCACCTTGGTGTAGCTGTCTTGATTTTCGGATTGCATGTAAGCGTGTCGAATGTGGAGGTAGCATCGGAAGGTACACGCAATTGGGTATAACCCGCGTGCGACGCTTTGACCAAACAATCTTGGGCATTCTATTCAAGCCTTGGTCAATGCAACGCACGCTAGTCTCATCCGCGCGTACGCGAGTCCCGCCTATCCTGTGTCAAAGTGTGCGTTGCAGTTCTCCTGAGCAGGGTCGAAGGGTTGGTCCTCGTAAGAGTGAGCGTCCCAGAAATTGCAAACCAGAGCGTCGCACACGAGTTATGCCCCCAGTACTTTCCGATACTACCTTCACGCAACCAAACGGCCTTGTATACATCCGAACTTTTAGGCTTGACGTTGCACCTGGCACTTATTCATTAATAAACCATTTCTGTGGATGGTCTAGGTAGCCATAGTAGACCCAGGTTGCCCCCGGTTCGAAACCACCAATCCGTTGATTGCTCACGTGGAACATGTTGGGCACAAAGAGCCAGACATAGGCCACATCCTCGTGGGCGATCTGCTGAATTTCTTGGTAAAGCTCAGCTCGTTCTACAGGATCACACCCTGGCACAGAGCGCGCTTGATCAATCAGAGCATCCATTTCTGGATTAATGTAGGATGCGAGATTTCCGCCAGAGCCAGGGGTATCCCGGCGGCTAAGCAGTAGACCACTAAAGGTATTGGGTTCGGCAGCGGCACTATCGCTGTTAGTCATCACTGTGGCATCGTACTTTTGGCCGAAGTAAATTTCGTCTAGGTAATTGCCCCACTCATAATGCTCGACAGAGACGTCAAAACCGATCTGATTTAGTTGATCTTGGATAATTAAGGTCTCGGACTCAAACATCTGGAGGATAGAGCTATAAGAGATGGTGAACGCCAGCGGCACCCCATCCTTTTCGCGCACGCCGTCGCCGTCATCATCGACCCAACCGGCCTCGTCTAGCAAGGCCATAGCCGCCTCTTGATCATACGTGTAGCGCGGAATGTCATCGGCATAGGCCCAGCTTGAAATCGGGCTGACCATACCCACCAGCGGCGTGCCACCATCCGGCCCCATGGCATCGATCATATCTTGCGTGTTGACGCCCAAGGCAACCGCTCGGCGCACGCGCACATCGCCAAAGAGCGGGTGCGGCGTCTGCTCAACCGGATTGCCATCTTCATCATACGCGGGCTGGGGATCCGTGGGATCAGCCCAGTTCAAGGAAAGGAAACCGACAGAAGCTTGCGGATACGAACTCCATTTCAGATTGTCTTTGTTGGTGATCTGCTGGAAGAGATCGCCCTGCATGGTCATATAGTCCACTTCACCCGCCTGGATCGCTTGAACGCCGATGGCAGAATCTTCCATCACTCGGTTAACTATATTCGGAATCGCCGGTGCGCCGCCCCAGTAGTCTGGGTTGGCGCTATATGCCTCAAACTCGGTTGCTGCCCATTCATCAAGAATATAAGGACCGCCGCTGATATCGGGGTTCATGTTGAAATCGCTGCTCTCAAAATCACTAAAATCCGCCGCGTACTTGTGGGATGGCAGAAGCCGTATGGCACTAAGGCCCGATAAGAAGCCACAGTTGACCTCGCTCAGCACAATTTCGTAATTCTTCTCATCAATAATGTTGACGGCTTCAATCTGTTCAACGTTCGTTTCATAAACGGTTTCCACATCGGATTGAATCGCCTCAATCATGAATTTGACATCCGCCGAATTGATTGGTGTCCCATCGCTCCAAACCGCTTCCTCCAAAATGTTAAAGGTGTAGGTCAGCGTATCATCCGAAACCTCCCAGGATTGAAGGCCAGAAATCGGTGCGCCGGTGGTTTCATCTGTGTTGATCAACGCCGGCCACAGTAGGCTCCGTGCTTGAAGTGAGGCCCCGTCGCTGGTGAGCGCCGGGTTCCATGAAGTCAGATTGCCCATATTGCGAATGACCATGGTGCCTGTTTGCTCCCCGGATGAAGAGGTGACCATGGTATCGTTGGCTGTCTCAGTACCAGAGTCTCCAACCTCTGTCGCACAGGCGGCAAGAGTCAGCGCGCCAAGAAGGAGTAACGGTATAAGTATGCGTAGATTTTTCATTTTTCTCCCTAAAAGTTCTGCTGGGTTTTTCGACGATATTTTTTAGTCTTATTGCTCAGCCATAAAGCGACCGAGCGAATTGGACCACCTCCTTTTTCTTTTCTGTTAGGGTTTTTTCTGTCGGGGCTTTCTTGGCAAGCCCGAAAACGCCGACTTAAGGTGTATCGGGCACCAGAACGAAAAAGATTCGTTCGATTATGTAATCATACCACAGCTATCTGTTAAAGGATACACGATTTAAAACATCTTGACTTTTGGAAAATGAAGCCTGATCGCCGGGTGCGAATTTCGGGATTGTGGTATTGATTCCCCCATAATTCTCATGCCACAACGATTTACGATTTTTGTTGAACCATCCATCCGCTGACTGCGTGCCTGTCGTTGACGAAATATCATTGCCATGAACCTGCATTGTTCATTCGTGGCAGACACGAGAACGATGGAACAGACAATATGGGCAATGGCACCATCACGGGACGCCGTACTCATGTCCCTACGAGCCGTGTTGAATGATATGTCACATACGTAATGTCGTGGGGTAATGGCGGTGTGGGTCCGTTTGTGAATGTTGTGCGATATAGAAATCGCACCTACTAAAATGCACCCTTTGGCTGAACTCAAATTCAAGTATTGAATACCACAATTTTATGATAAACTAGGAACACAGTCTCTTCCCTACTTTATCTATCCATGGTACTTAGCGAAAAAGTCGTTGTCGAATTGCAGAACGCTTTGATCCGCGCATTTAGCGCGGGCGAGTTGACGCACCCATGAATCGTTACCAATGCACTTTGAACAGTAAAATATGACGCTTAATTATCTAGACTTTGATATTGAAATTGGACGCGGCGACGGTCGCACCTACCCGCTGGCCGTGATCAACTCGCCGGCAGGCAATGCGCGCGCTGACTTCGAGTTTATGCTGGGTGAATTGGAGTTGAAAAATCGGCTGCTAGCGCTGCAAAATGCACTGCTGCGATCTGGTGGCGAACGGCGTAAAGCACTGTCGCCAAATGAGCAGGTAGTGCGCACTTTTGGGCACGAACTTTTCAGTACACTCTTCCAAGACGATTTGCGGTCACTTTTCTTTGAAAGTAAGCGCCTTGCTACTGCACAGGGCAAATACTTACGCGTCAAACTGCGCATTCTGGATCCGCAGATGGCGGCGCTGCCGTGGGAGTACCTTTTTGACGCGCGTCAAGATGAATATCTGTGTCTATCGCACAGCACACCGCTGATCCGCTATTTAGAGGTGGCGCAACCGCCGCGCCCGTTGACCGTGAAACCGCCGCTGTGCGTGCTCGGCATGATCGCCAGCCCCAGCGATTTGGCACCACTTAAGGTCGATGTGGAAAAGCAGCGGCTAGAACAAGCGCTGGCCGGGCTGGTGGCAAAGGGATTGGTGCAGCTTGAGTGGTTGCCGGGCCAAACGTGGCGCGACCTGCACCGCGCCATGCGCCCCAACAGTGAGCAGTGGCACATCTTTCACTTTGTGGGCCACGGTGGCTTTGACCAGACGCGCGACGAGGGGTTGCTGGCCTTTGCAAATGCCGCGGGCAAGAGCGACCTGCGTACGGCAACGGATGTGGCGCGGCTGCTGTCGGGTCAATCCAGTTTGCGCTTGGCGCTGCTCAACGCGTGCGAGGGCGCGCACGCCAGCGAAACGGATATTTTTGCGTCGACCGCAGCCACGCTGGTTCGTCGTGGGGTGCCTGCGGTGATTGCCATGCAGTACGAAATTACGGATAGCGCAGCCATTGAGTTTTCGCAAAATTTTTACGAGGCGTTGACCGAGGGCCTGCCCGTGGATGCGGCAGTGACGGACGCACGACGTGGGGTCTCTTTTGCGATCAACAATACGCTGGAGTGGGGGATTCCGGTTCTGTTTATGCGCGCGCCGGATGGAGTAATTTTTGAGTTTGATGAGATTGAGAGAGCAGAGATTGGAGATTTGGTTGAGCCAAGTGAGGGCCAGCAAGTTGATACGGGGGATGGTGATGGTGAAGAAAAAGTGGGAGAAGACCCTTCGACCAAGCTCAGGGTACAGGAAGAAAATGTAGGTGTAGGAAGTGGTAGTTCAATTTCTGGGATAGACAGCGTGTCAGGACCAAGTAAGCCAGAGCATGGCGAGCTGGAGAAGGTTAGCGGGCAGGAGTTTCAGGCGTTGTGGAATGCCATGAAGGATGCCTACACGCCCAGCACCTTGCCGCAGTTGATGCGTTTTCAGCTTAACGAGCGGCTGGATGAAATTGCGGGTGGCGAGAACTTTTCGGATGTGGTCTATCATTTGCTCGAATGGGCCGAGCACCGCGGGCGGTTGCACGAGTTGATCGCCAAGGCGCAGGCAAACAACTCAGGCAATGCAATGCTGCGGCAGGTGGCGTTAGAAATTTTGGGCGAGGCGGTGGAACCGACGCGTGCGGCCACACCCCAGCCGCCAAAGATTGAGCTGGTGACGCCAGAAATTATTGTGCCGCAACTGCCCAAGACGCCGATTGACCTTGATTGGTGTCACGTTCCAGCAGGCGAGTTTTTGATGGGGTCGAATGAGCATCATGACAGGGAAAAGCCACAGGTCTCGCTCTATTTGCCTGAGTTTTATATTTCCAAAACGCCTGTGACAAATCTTCAATATAAACAATTCGTGGATACACAAAGTCACCGTCTACCATCGCACTGGAAAAATGGTCAGATTCCGCAAGGCAAAGAAAATCATCCGGTTACAAGAGTGTCGTGGCATGATTCAGTCGCCTTTTGTGGCTGGGCAAACGTGCAGCTGCCCAGCGAAGCACAATGGGAAAAGGCCGCACGTGGTACCGATGGCCATCTCTATCCGTGGGGCGATGAGTCGCCGAAGGAAAAGCTCTGCAACTTTAATATGAATATTGGAGACACCACCTCTGTTGGGCTCTATCCACATGGCGAAAGCCCGTACGGCTGTTTAGATATGGCTGGGAATGTGTGGGAATGGACGTCAAGCCTTTTCAGCGCGTATCCGTATGACCCAAATGATGGTCGAGAAGTTCAAGATGCGGATGGCATGCGCACGTGTCGCGGCGGCTCGTTCGGCAACAGTGGTTTTGACGTGCGCTGCGCCTGTCGCGGCAACCGCGATCCCTCTTTCAGGGTCAACTACCTGGGTTTTCGGATTTTGTCCCCCGGCGCAGTTGAAGTCTGATCTCTGGTACATCTGTTTCTCTGCTGTTCTCTGCTTTTAAGTAGGTATCGCCGAAGGCGATCTTTTTTGGAAATCGGGGCGGATGTTCGGCGAGGATTGATGGTGCGTGCTCTTCCGCGAAAGGGTTGTCTTAGTAGATTCGTGATGGCAATCCGTAGATTCATTCTCTCATCAATGTTCTCTCATCAATGTCACGTAGCGATGATTGTTCGTTATCACAGAATGGACGAGACGTCCGTGGACTAGGCTACCCTACCCTTCAATCGCCAACGCCTTCGCCAAGTGGATCGGATGCTGCTCGGTAAAATCACCAATCTGGTGCCGACAACTCGTGCCGGATGCCACGATCACCGTCTCCGCAGCCGACACTTCAATTTATGGACTTACCTCACTCAACCGCCTCAACACCACCTCGTCAATCACATTGGCAACCGAATCGAGCGTGTTCAGCACTTCCAAATTCGTAAACCGGATCACCTCGAATCCGTAGCTTTCTAAAAACTCCTGTCGAATGGCATCTTCCGCTTTGGTGTAATCGTGGCTCGGGCCATCCACTTCGATAATTAGTCTAATTTGGGGGCTACAGAAGTCTGTGATGAAGCGTTCGATTGCAAATTGGCGACGAAATTTCACGCCGCGGATCTGGCGTCTGCGGATGCGTTGCCAAAGTTTGTTTTCGGCTGCGGTTGGTTTGCTCCGCATCTGTTTGGCGAGTGGTTTGAGCTTTTTCCACAGCTGTGGTGATGGTTGCCAGTCGTTGCGTTTAAGGTTGGTCATGTGGTTTTTCAATGTGACCTTGTTGAGTTTGTTGTTACCCCCACCTAGAGCCTCCCCCAGTTTGGTGGCGGGACCGTCACGGGGCGGATAATTTGGCTCGCGTTTCGACCAATCCCGAGCGTCCACCAACAGCTTCCTCCTTTATGCCCCTCGGGTACCAAGCTGGGGAGGATTGAGGAGGGGTAAAACATGGGCCATCGAATAGATAAGGCCACGGCAAAACAACCCCCACCTAGCCTCCCCCAGTTTGGTGGAGGGACTGTAACGGGGCAGACAATCTCGCTCGCGTTTCGACCAGATCCGTGCGTCCTTGTTCAGCTTCCTCCTTTATGCCCCTCGGGTACCAAGCTGGGGAGGATTGAAGAGGGGTGAAACATGGGCCATCGAATAGATAAGGCCACGGCAAAACAACCCCCACCTAGCCTCCCCCAGTTTGGTGGAGGGACTG
>ENA-ORXT01000386-ORXT01000386.1-marine-metagenome-genome-assembly--contig:-NODE-386-length-72571-cov-6.548970_pt1 | contig 72571 bp, 57 predicted proteins | sample MGYA00237868_ERZ511482 | MGnify/ENA metagenome assembly ERZ511482 | reverse complement strand
AAATAAAGACTTTACCTTACAATATTAATTACATCTTCAGCGCCTTTTTTACAGTTAATTTATTCATTATCAGACACTTGTTTAGTTAATAAGGAGTGACTAATTATTTTAAAAATCCAATTATAATTATTTACATAGTGGCATTCTAAAAAGGAATTGCCATCTTAGGTTCTGCCCGCAGCGGCTACTTCTGTGCGCTGTTTTAATCTTACTCCTGCGGGATAGCGAAACTTTAAATAGCTAGGGCGAGTTGATTTTATTTAGTGACTTTCATTCTAAGAATATTTCTTATTAATGAGCCATTTCCCATTACTATCCTTTCTGACTGGATACCCGTGCTCTATTGCACTTCCTATTGCAATGGCCTTTTATCTTGTTTTATACTTTTTTGTATCCCAAATAAAATCATCAGTTTCTATAAAAGATGAAACTGTATTATTTTCTCCTTTTTCCGAATTAATATATGAATCTGGTATTTCACCTTGATATCCTTTCATAAAAAAGTACGGAACCTTATAATTTGGCAGTGGATTAATTGGCATCAAATCCAAAGGAATCAGAGGATGGTCAATTTCAATCTCGTGACCTAGAATCCAAGTAACTTTTAAATATAAGCTCCTATAAATGAAAGACTCTTTCTAACTAATCTCGACCAAATATGCTGACAACAATAAGTATACGTTTTCTCTTATATAAACTTATCATTCCCAAACTACAAGAATCCTATAAGTAAATGAAGATGACCAGTAGCTATCAACAAAGGCTAGAACTTCATCTCTCCAACCTCCCCACTAACCACAACATCCCCCTCTGTAGCAGCCTGAATCTCCTCTACAGAAACCCCAGGTGCGCGCTCCAACAAATGGAAAGCACCATCCTTAACTTCCAAAACAGCCATATTAGTCACCACCTTGGTCACACATCCTACACCCGTCAATGGCAATGAGCATTGCTTCAAGATCTTAGATGCGCCTTTGCGATTTGTGTGCATCATGGCAACAATAATATTCTCTGCAGATGCTACTAGGTCCATTGCACCGCCCATGCCTTTGACCATCTTACCGGGAATTTTCCAGTTGGCGATATCTCCATTTTGGGCTACTTCCATAGCACCTAGTACGGTAAGGTTTACGTGTCTTCCTCTGATCATCGCAAAACTGGTCGCTGAGTCAAAGATGGAAGCACCAGGCATCGCAGTGATGGTCTGCTTCCCTGCATTGATCATATCTGGATCTTCTTCTCCTTCGAACGGGAAAGGCCCCATACCTAGAATCCCATTCTCTGATTGGAATTCAACACTAATATCTTGTGGAATATAGTTGGCTATCAAAGTGGGTATACCGATTCCTAGATTAACGTACCAACCATCTTGTAATTCTTGGGCTATACGTTTTGCTATTCCATTTTTGTCTAGCATAGTTTATTGGTTACTGGTTTTTGTTTTATTGGTTACTGGTTTACTTGTTACTAATTTACTGATTTCCAATCACGAATTCTCCCTTGCCCTAGTAGTCCTATTCTCTATACGCTTCTCGTAATTGACGCCTTGGAAGATTCTCTGCACGAATACGCCTGGCGTATGGATAAAGTTAGGGTCTAACTCTCCTGGCTCTACTAACTCTTCCACTTCAGCGACAGTGATCTTACCAGCCATTGCCATCAGTGGATTAAAATTTCTTGCTGTGCCTTTGAATATCAAATTACCTAATCGGTCTCCCTTCCACGCTTTCACAAATGCAAAGTCTGCTTCGAAAGCATACTCTAGAATGTGCGGCTTGCCATTGAATTCTTTGATCTCCTTGCCCTCAGCTACTTCTGTACCGTAGCCTGCTGGCGTGTAGAATGCGGGGATACCTGCGCCCGCTGCTCGACACTTCTCTGCTAGCGTACCTTGTGGCGTCAGCTCTACCTCTAACTCCCCCGACAACATCTGCTGCTCGAAGATGGCATTCTCCCCGACATAGGAAGAGATCATCTTTTTTATCTGCTTCTTTTGCAATAGTAAGCCTAGACCAAAATCATCCACGCCTGCATTGTTAGAGATACAGGTCAGGCCAGTTATATTACTTTGTACCAGTGCCGCAATCGCATTTTCCGGAATCCCGCTAAGACCAAAGCCACCTAGCATAAAAGTCATGTTATTCTCGACACCTTGGATAGCTTCTGTTGCGTTCTTTACTACTTTATTCATTGAAGTGATTTAATAATATTTCACTATTTATTTTAAGGATAATATATATTTATTCTTCTTACCATTCTCCACCATGAGATACTTATCATGTAGCCAATCGGATCTTTTAATAGCAAAATCATCAGCACTTACTTTTATTTTGTTGATGCTTATCGCATTCCCCTTTATCGCTCGCTTCGCTTCACCTTTGCTACTCATGATAGGTGCGTGCTCTGTGATAAGATCTACAACATTCAGATCATCCGACAAACTCGAGCTAGCTACGTCAAACGAAGGAATCTCTTCTGCTACTGTTCCCAGATCAATACTCGATAAGCCCATCAGGTATTCATTACTCGCCTTCTTATTAAACAACAATTCAGACACTTTTTCGACAGATTCAAATGCTTGTTGACCATGTACTCTGATTACTAGCTCTTCGGCTAATGATTTTTTCATTGCGTTAGGATTTTCAGCATGGGCAGCTTCTAGTGCCTCTATTTCTGCTCTTGGCTTCAGACTAAAGTATCTTGTGAATTTAGAGATGTCATCATCTGCAGCATTGATCCAAAACTGATAGAACTTATATGGCGTAGTCATCTTGGCATCCAACCAAATATTCCCTGACTCGGATTTTCCAAATTTTGACCCATCGGTCTTAGTTAGTAATGGAGTGGTCACTGCATATGCCTTACCTCCTTCGATATTCTTGCCGATAAACTCCGTACCCGTAGTAATATTCCCCCACTGGTCAGAGCCGCCCATCTGGATCGTCACATCATCATTTTCATACAGATACTGAAAATCATATCCTTGTATCAACTGATAGCTAAACTCCGTAAAAGAGAGCCCTGTCTCTACTCGCTTTTTGACACTGGTCTTGGACATCATATAATTGACTGTAAGCGACTTACCTACATCTCGAAGGAAGTCCAACACATTCATATTACTATAGATATCCAGATTATTCCTAAATTCTGCTTTGTTATCACTTTGCTCAAAATCAAGGAACTTATGGAAGGCCTTCATTTGATTTTCCAAATTTCCATCCAGCTCATCAAAACTTTTAAGTTCTCTTTCTTTTGCTTTGCCTGATGGATCTCCTATCCTACCCGTAGCTCCACCCATGATAATGATCGGCTTATGCCCTGATAGTTGGAATAACTTGAGTATCATGATTTGCACAAAATTACCGATGGTCAGTGCTGGGGCTGTAGGATCAAACCCAATATAGCCAACTCTCATCTGCTCCTGTAAATGCTCATCTACACCAGGAGTGGCATCATTGTACATGCCTCTCCACTTTAGCTCTTCTATAAAATTCATATAAGATTTATTAATGATGTAAAGATAATCAGATTATGAACTAATACCATTTTGAACTTGAGAATGCCGCCAATATTTCAATATAATTTGCCAATCTCTACGTTGAAAATACTCGATATAGCTACAGCTATTTCTGCGTTTTTCACCTTGATATTTAAAATTAGATTTAGAATCTATTACGCCATCTTCAAGCACAATTGGTATTACTGGATAAGAAATAATGAAACAAAGCCTACAATTGCAAGAAGAGAAAATAACAAACTCACATTAGGAAAATGACCTTAAAGATCTCAAAAATTATGAACTGCAAGAAAGCATAGAGCAGCCTACTTTATGTCTCGCCCATTCTGGTCGCTTGGCAAACCATTTTTCGTGAGCTGGTTGTTCGTCATAAGGCGCGCGTAATAAGTTATACATCTCATCTACTAGCCCATAGTCTCCATTATCTGCTGCATCGATAGCTAGCTGTGCCATATAGTTTCTTAAAACATACTTTGGATTTACCTTATTCATAGCTTCCTTCTTGCTTTCGGGAGGACGGGCTTCTCCTTCAAGTCTTTGCTGATATTTTTGCAACCATGATAGCCAATCTGCTTTTATATCGCCTTCTATTTCTTCCTGTTTGTAAAAGGCATCTTCTAACAAAGTAAGCGTAGCTAGAGGAGTAACTCCATACGTAACGTCAGACAACTTCCTAAAGAATATTGTCATATCCGTCTCTGTACGTCCTAATAATTCCTCAAGAGAAGCTACAAGAGCTACATCACCATCATCCTCATTTACTAGACCCAGTTTTGACTTCATCATATTGACATGAGCTACTGGATATTCACTCTTAAATCTTGCAATCGCTGCTTCTAATGGCTGAGCATCTTCGACTAGCAACATGAGCGCATTAGCCAATTGATAGAGATTCCATAGCACGATCGATGGCTGATTCCCAAATCGGTATCGGCGACCATTTCGATCAGTAGTGTTAGGCGTCCAATTCTTATCGTATCCTTCTAACCAACCATATGGACCATAGTCTATAGTAAGACCAAGTATCGACATGTTATCTGTGTTCATAACACCATGCACGAATCCTACTCGCTGCCACTCGATGACCATGTTTAAAGACCTATCTAAAACTTCATTAAAAAAAGCAACATATCCTTCTTTTGTACCAGGCGTGATTCCTTCAAAAAAGTATTTTATCGTGTAGTCGGTAAGTTGCCTGAGGGTCTTGACATCCTTCCTACTAGCAAATAATTGAAAATTTCCAAAGCGCAAGAACGATGGCGCTACTCGACAAACCACCGCCCCTTTCTCTAGTGCTGGATTGCCATCATACATCACATCTCGCATCACCTCATCACCTGTCGTGCAAAGTGATAGTGAGCGCGTCGTCGGCACTCCCAGATGATACATCGCCTCGCTACATAAGTGTTCTCTTACGGATGACCGCAAGACCGCAAGACCATCTGCTGTCCGAGAGTATGGTGTCTCCCCTGCCCCTTTTAGTTGCAGTGCCCATCGCTTCTTATCATGTTCTACCTCAAACAAATTGATCGCTCGCCCATCTCCTAACTGCCCAGCCCAGTTGCCAAACTGATGGCCACCATAGCACATAGAATAAGGATTAGTATCAGGATATATTTTTTTACCAGACACAAGATGCAAGAATTCTTTACCCGCAGCATCACCATTACCCAATCCTATCTCGTGAAGCATCTCAGAAGAAAAGTGCACTAGTTTAGGTTCAGATGGAATTCTAGGAGAGACGTACGAATAACACGCATCAACAACTTGCCTCCTAGCATTAGATGTATCCTTATCCGCAGGTAATTCTTTATTTAAGGTGTCAGAAATATTAAGCTTATTCATTGGCATAAAGATAATTTTATCATTTAATTAACGACCATTATTTTTTTCCTGAAAGTCAAACTTCCTCTACTTAATTTCCTAAAGAAGCTAGCTGCAGACGTTCATGACTATTGGTGATTCTCTGAATCATGGATGTTTTATTGAGATAACTTATTACTTGACTATTCGCTAAAATTATATAGATCTTCAGCCCAATCGTATTTTGTATACTTCAAGCTGTAGGATGACAAGTCCTTTTCAAAGACATCCCCGATAATATTTTTAATTTCATTATCACCTCCAAAATCTGCTTTATACCAATTAAACAAACTGGTAGTTTCTATTATTTTTAAATTATCATTAATAAGCGTCTCCTGCTCCAAGAAAGAATACGTTGCCATCTTCAATTGACTTTCTATATTTTCTCGTTTGTAAAATGCGATAGGAGGACAGCTTTTCGCACCGCAGTTGAGCGCAAAGTGAATGCGATAGTCAACATAATCAACAGCAAGCGATAGTATCAATTTCGAAACCAGTAATTTGGGTAGATAACCCAAGCTATATTTTGACCGATATTTTCTTAAGATACCATGTTCAATATCATCGAGGCTAAATTTTTCACCTGCTATGATTATTTCTCTTACTGTGTATATGGTTTTAGATTCTACCTTACGTTGTGTTTTCAAGATCAAGTAATAAGCATTATAAATATTGATCCAAAATGCTTTCTTTCCATCAGCATCATTTAACTCATCATAAAGAAGGTCTATACTGATATTACCGATCTTTTCTATTAATTCATCAAGAGGCTTGTTCAACTTAACAGCAAGCAAGATCTCTTCTGATAGTTTGTTGATCATGTTGTTTTTTGATATTACTTGCTAGTTACCTTATCTAATACAATTACGAGAAACAAAGTTGTCTGTTATACCAAAACGTACCGTCCTAGTTTTGACAATTATTATATCTTATTTTGCAGTTGTTATTTTAACTCCAAAAACAGACAAAGCAACACCTCCTAACACCATAGCAGAAGCTACTACAAATATGGTCGTAAGGCTTTCTCCCAAAAACAGAATACCGCCGACCATAGCAATGACAGGAACAGTAAGCTGCGAGACGGCAGCGGTAGACGTATTGAGCTGCGGCAACAATTTATACCATAGCGCATAACCAAGTGCAGAGGTAATACCTCCCGACATCACTGCTAACATAAATCCAGCCTTCGATATCTCTATCTCTTGAGTAGCCAAGACTACTACAATAGCCATCGGAAACGACCAAACAAAATTGATCAGTGTAGCTGGCAGAGGATTACTTACCAACTGCCCACGTAAAGAATAAATGCCCCAACCTACAGCAGCGATACTCATCAAACCAGCGCCTCTGATATCTATCTGCATCTCTCCTCCGGGAAGCAAAAGATAAATCAATCCAACAAATGCGATGAAAGCCCCCAGCCACTGCAGCAGCAATGGCTTCTGACCCTTTACGATAGCTCCTATGAACATAGTGATCTGGACTCCACCAAAGAGGATAAGTGCTCCAATACCAGCTTGAAGCGAGATATAAGCAAATGAAAACCCGATCATATAAGCAGTCAGTCCTAGTACTGCACTGATATCAGGCCGAGCTAACACATTTCTAAATTTTCCCTGGAATAACAATAGTAAACTTAGTACCACTACGCCACTGCCTATCCTTATACTTGCGAAACTCGCTGGGTCTATTGCTCCACTAGACAGCGCCATTCTATTAAGAATAGAATTTGCCGCAAAGGCTATCATGACCAGAGAGACTCCTAGAAATAACTTCATCAATTAATTTTCATTTTGGAAAGGGGCTCGGAATAAAAAAATTTATAAAATCAACTATCCTCGTGACTAAGCGGTCTTGCGCTGATTTCATTTTGGCTTAAAAGCTAAAACTGCAATTCTTGTATTTAGATTCCCGACTCCGCGAGAATGAAATTTTCAGTGGACTCCGATGCCGCTTTGTCGATGGAGCAGGAAAGCTTCTGAGAATCCTTTGAGGTCTACTCTCGCAGATTCTTCTGAAGGATCTTCTTCCATACAGCACCAGCTTTGGTAGGCGTAAAATCCCAATCCTCGATAAGCATAGGAGACCAGCGCGTATCAAACACCCAGACCACATACGACATCCCCTTACTTTCGGCATAATCAGTAATTGCCTTAGGATAAGCCCCGTCGTCAATCACAGGAATATGCGCTCCACGCTCTCCCGCTGCACAAAATCCGATCTCCGTTAATATCACTGGGTACTTAGCTGAGACATAGCCCCAATCTTTTTCCCACTGCGGTTCCCAGGGCTTCTTTCTTTTCTGAGGATATGGATGACTTACATATCCAATTCCTTCTGCTTCTATTGGCTGATCCGCAACGTTCGCCAGTTCATATGCCCAATTAAATCCAGCAACGAGTGGTATATTCTTAGCGCCATTAGCCCTGATCATCTTTATCAATTCTTCCATTATTGACTTCCACTCTAGCCAGCTGATCTCACCAAATTTTCCAGAGGCCGTCGTAGGCTCATTAAATAGCTCAAAGAATGCTACTGTAGAATTATCACCATATCGCTCCGCCATATCACGCCAAAAATTAAAGGTCTCCGCCTTAGTTGTAATGTATCCTTCCCGTTGATATATCTCCGTTCTGAGATTACCGATGCTATGCCAGTCTAGAACGACGTAAAGTCCCGCTTTTTGGGCCATAGCTACTCCCTCATCTATCAGCTTTAGATATGCATCCTTACCTCTTGAGCGCCATGCTCTAGGATGAATTGGAAATCTCACTAGGTTTGCGCCCCAACTTTTTACTTCATCAAAATATCGCTGATTCCACTGCCCGTCTTTTACCAATTTATCAGGATCACTTGCATTTAAGCCCTGGAAAGTAACCACCTCTTCGGACTCATCGACAAAGGAGTTTCCACTTACCTTGACCCAAGGCAATGCCTGGTCTTGTGCATTGATTAGAGTTGTAAGGAATATTGTGACGATCAGCAGGCTTAATTTCATCATAGCAAGTTAATCATCTTTGGATATTATTTGAGGTATTTACCTACTTTCTAGCCAGAGGGCAAATTCATTTTGCCTTTGACGAATATGGTGACATCCTAAAATTCGATCAACACCAAAGCATCATCAAACTGATGCGAGCTATCATTATTACGACCCTATGTTTCAATATTTTATTGCCACTAGGATCAAGGCATAAAATGCTTATCGTATTTCAATTATCTTTAAGAATGCGGTCATTGATATGCACTATGATAGTGCTTTTCTTTTTGTTGAATAAGGTTCAAACTCAAAACCTATACTGTGCCACCATTGACAAGTATGATCCTGTATCAAAGCTAGAATCTTCGCACACTGCAATAATTCTTGTCAATCAATCGCTACTTGAATCTATCATGTGGGTAGATAGCGCTATTGTTAATTCTACATTTTTCGGCAATGCTATCTTCTATGGTGATGTCAGTACATTTAATGATGCTCAAGGTGTACAGTATAGAATATCAAAAAAAATAGTTAGCGATGATTGTTTTAAAAAAAACATAACCCACGATTGTAATGCACACCTACCAAGCGGGATACAATGCCGTGCGAAAACAGACAGTAGATTCTGCTGGAGGCACTGACAGTAATTCTATAAACTTTGTTTAACTTTAATTTGACGCATAATATTGATGATCATGAAATATATTTTACTGTTCGCAACCATTGCATTTTTCAACAACTATACTGCTGCACAAGAAGCATTACCTATCAGAGGCCTTGCGATAAAGGCTCCCCAAAAAAGTGATCTTGATCGGTTTATAAAATTCATAGATGAAGAATTATCCACAAGAAAAATCAATACGCTCATTCTCCGAGTGGACCACGACTATCAATACAAATCGCACCCTGAGCTAGCTCAAAGCAACGGACTTTCTCAAGCAGAAGTAGACAGATTAATAGCAGTCTGCAAAAAACATAACATCAGCCTGATCCCACAGATCAACTTATTAGGACATCAGTCATGGCATTCTAAATTGGGGCTACTACTGCAAGCCTATCCCCAATTCGATGAGACACCAAATATCAAACTACCTGAAAAATACGAATGGCCTAATGACGATGGGTTATATTGCAAAAGCTACTGCCCACTGCACCCAGAAGTACACGATATCGTGTTTGATCTAGTAGATGAGATCCTAGAGGCTTTTGATGCTGATGCATTTCATGCTGGTATGGATGAGGTATTTTATATTGCACATGATGATTGCCCAAGGTGCAGCGGTAGAGATAAAGCAGAACTCTTTGCTGGTGAGCTCACTAAGATTAGAAATCATCTGGCAAAGACCAATAAAAAACTATGGATATGGGGAGACCGATTGCTCGACGGAAAAACCACCGGGCTAGGCATGTGGGAGGCGAGTATGAACAATACTCATAAAGCCATCGATATGATTCCAAAAGACATCATGATCTGTGACTGGCATTATGAAAAAGTAGAACCTACCGCAGCTTACTTTGCACTCAAAGGATTCGATGTAGCAACCTCATCTTGGCGAACTGGTACAGTAGCTCAAAAACAACTAGTCTTCCTAGAGAACCTTAGAAAGAACTCTAACGAAGAAACTGCGCAGCATATCAAAGGGATGGTACATACTTGCTGGAGCTCTGTGGAGTCATTTCTTGATAGGTTTTATGCTCCTTTAGACACCACTAAGATAGATGATGCTGTTTGTTTTAGGATGCTGTTTGGGGAATGATAATTAAAATTAATAATTGATAATTTAGGTTATCGTCTGGAACAAAGGAATATACGGCCATATAAAACAGTACGTATCAGCGTACCATACACTTCAATGTAGTAATCATTTAGTCTCTATTTAAAAGTTGTCAAAAGCTATAAATACTACAATTCGATTTTTCAATATTATATAGCCACGAGGATAAAAGCTTAAACATGTAGGCGTTTTGAATAATACTTATAGCCAAGCATAAACAATTACTCTTTAAAGTGGTAATTTCCACTTATGGGAATTGAAACAAAATATAGGACTTGCAACTTATGTGAAGCAATATGCGGGCTAGAAATCGAAATAGAAGATAATAAAGTGTTATCGATAAAAGGCGATAAAAAAGACCTATTCAGCAGAGGTCATATTTGCCCTAAAGCGGTTGGCCTTAAGGATATACATGAAGACCCAGATAGACTAAAAAAACCACTCATTAAAAAAGATGGAGTATGGGAAGAAGCAAGCTGGGAAGAGGCCATAAAATTCGCTGCAAGATCACTGGTAGATGTACAGATAAAGTATAAGAATGCTGTTGCCGTATACCAAGGGAATCCATCTGTGCATAACTTAGGAACGACTTTATTCTCGCCAGACTTTGTAAGAAGTATAAAAACTAAGAATAGATATTCCGCGACATCGGTAGATCAGTTAGGCCATCATCTTGCTGCTGAGTATATGCTGGGCAATGGTCTTAGTGTCCCCGTACCCGATATCAACCGGACTGACTTCTGGGTGATCATGGGCGGTAATCCGATGGTCTCTAACGGCAGCCTTATGACTGCGCCAGATATAAGAGGAAGGATGAGAGACATACAAGATAGAGGAGGTAAGATAGTTGTGATAGATCCTAGATTTACAGAGACTTCGGAGAAAGCAGATCAACATATATTCGTCAAGCCAGGCACTGATGTTTGGCTATTGCTTGCTATGATAAGGTATACGCTTAATCACGAAAAAGTAGACCTAGCACACCTGAAAGAACTGATCAGCAAGCATGATGTAGATAATATCCTTAAAGCTGTGGATGCTTGTACGATCGATCTTGTGGCTGCCAAAACTCAGATTTCACCAGATGTCATAGAACAACTCTGCAAAGAATACTTAGAAGCTGACAAAGCAGTGATGTATGGTCGATTAGGAGTCTCAGCAGGAAAACAAGGTGGGCTATGTCATTGGGCGATCAACACGCTCAATATCCTATCTGGTAATTTTGACCAAGAAGGAGGCGCTATGCTGACTCACGCCGCTGTCAGTATCAATTTAAAAAAGTACCCTTCACCACGATTCGGTCGCTGGCATAGCCGCGTGAGAAACCTGCCTGAGTATGCAGGAGAGCTACCTAGCTCTACGCTAGCAGAAGACATATTAGAACCTGGAGAAGGACAAATCAAAGCACTAGTGGTATCCTGTGGCAATCCAGTACTAAGTGTACCCAATGGGAAGAAACTTGATGAAGCTTGCGAGTCATTGGATTTTATGTTGTCTATAGATATCTATCTCAACGAGACCTCTCGGCACGCTGATGTTATTTTACCACCAGCGACTGGACTAGAAACCCCTCACTACCCTATTGGATTTCATAATCTTGCTATACACAATACGGCAAACTATAGTGATGCTGCAGTAGATAAATCAGCAGGAACAAAATATGACTGGGAGATCTATCAAGCATTACAACAAGAAATAGAAGCTTATCGAGCAGAAAAAACTGGAGAAGAAAAATCCGATAAACCAGTATATACTTTAGAACAAAAATTAGATTTTCTACTACAATTTGGACCACACAAATTGAGTCTAGAAGAACTTAAAAAACATCCTCATGGAATTGACCTAGGCCCATTGACTCCGCAGTTGCCGCAGAAGCTGGTGACTAATGACGGACAGCTTAATTTATTTCCTAAGATATATGAAGACGCGTTAAACAAATTGATAAGTGCTAGCGATGAAAATAAAGACAATGAATTTTTACTGATCGGCAGAAGAAACCTTAGGAGCAATAATTCATGGATGCATAATCTACCGCGAATGATAAAAGGACCTAATAGTTGTACGGCGATGATCAACCCCTCAGACGCAACATCACATAACATAAAGCCCGGTGACCTCATACGCATCAAGTCTAGAGTCAATGAAGTGGAGATCGAAGCAGAAGTTACCGATGAGATCATGGCTGGAACGATCAGCATACCGCACGGTTGGGGACACGACAGAGAAGGCATCAGATTAGGTAAAGCTTCTGCAAAAGCAGGCGTTAGCTTTAATGATCTAGCGGATGATCAACTGGTAGATCCGCTAAGTGGAGTTTCTGTTATTAATGCTATACCGGTGAGTATAAATACGTAAGAGTACGACATAGCTATAAATGGTCGTAATAAAACTTCATGGTTAACTTTATGTAGCTCATAAGATTAGGGGTAAATCAAAAACTCTAATTCTATTGTAAGGCAATCTCATAAGGAAGAAGAAACAAGTTGAAATGTGCGGAGAATACATCTAATATTTTTTAATAAAATTCTAGTAGCCACCCAACCTTCTCATAAAATAGAAGAACTACCAAGCATCATCATACGCTTTGTGCGGATAAATCCGCTTTTTTGACACGAGGCTTAGGTATAGTAATGAGATTGCCTCTTGAATACTGGAAGTTTTATGTGCTGCAAAAAACACTTGATATTCCTTTTCCTTCAACTTTTCATTTTGATACCGGACATGCCTTCCTAGCAGCAACGACAATAAACAAAGAAAGCCCATCCGAAAGGATGAGCTTTTACTATTTCTGTGATCGGTCTGGGGTTCGAACCCAGGACCCACGCCTTAAAAGGGCGTTGCTCTACCAGCTGAGCTAACCGATCTCCGTTTTAATGGAATGCAAAGATAATTTCTTTGTGAATTTTAGCAACCCCTAGAGCAATTAATTATCGTGTTTTATTTCGAAAGTTTTTCCCTCTATAGCTAGCGAGGTCTTTGGGAATATAGATTGGGCTTCTAGTAATAGGGGTTGTAGATCTTTATACCTGCTAGAATAGTGGCCAATAATCAAATGATCAACCCCCGACATGGAGGCAATTTGACCTGCTTCCTTAGCGGTACTGTGCATTCTTTCTTTAGCCTGAGCCTGTAGATCATGTAGATACGTAGCCTCATGATAGAGGTAACTGCTGTCTTTCACACTCTCGACTATAGTCTCATCGTATACTGTATCAGAACAGTAGGTATAGGATCTTCTTGGCTTTGGTGGTAATGATATATCACTGATACTGAGAGGACTACCGTTATAGTCTAGGATTATCCCACCTTCCTTCAGCTGTTTTATTTGTTGACCTGAGAGATTATTTTGTTCGATTGCTTTTGGATCTATATTGATCTGTGACCGTTTCTCTTCGAATCTGTAGCCTGAGGTAGCTATCCGATGGTTAAGCGGAAAGGAATAGACAATGATGTGCTGATCTTCGAATATATTCTTGTGCTGGTCTGGTACTATCTCATTGATATGCAGGGTATAGCTTAGGTGAGATTCTGATACTCTGATGATCGTTTCTATATACTCTTTGATTCCAACAGGACCAAATACCCTAAGATCATCTACCCTACCTTGCAAAGAAAAGGAAGTAAGTAGTCCAGGTAATCCAAAAACATGGTCTCCATGAAGATGACTGATGAATATCTGTTTTATCTTGGACCGCTTGACCTTATATATAGACATCTGTGACTGCGTACCTTCTCCACAATCTATAAGATAAGAGGTATTGTGGTAGCTAAGTAGCTGAGAAGAAGGATGACGGTCGTTAGTGGGTATGGCAGAATTAGATCCTAGGATCTTTACCTCAAACCTCATCAGAGGTTTCCTCGATATCTGATTTTAGTTCGTTCTCTATCTCATCCATGAATACATAGTCGATGGACTCTTGCACCGTCGGGATGATAGTCAAAATCGATTCTAGTCTTGATATCTTGATCAGCTTATCTACTGCAGGGTGAGCTATGCCTGTAAGTATAAATGACCCATAGTCCTTCCACAATCTATTAGCTGTCAGTATCGCACTCAGGCCTGAAGAATCCACATAGTGAACTGCGGATAGATCAAATATTAAATTCTTAACCCCTTCATTTCTCAAAAACACGAATTCACTCTTGAGTCCAGGAGCTATTAGTGAGTTTAAGTTTTCTTCTTCTAACTGAAATAGTGAGTATTTATCTTGCTTGTCTAAGGTGAATTTCATCGATTTGTGGAGCTTGAGTATTGAACTTGTTTGTTTAAAATGAGCTACAAATTTATTCTTTTTATAATTAATTCATATATTCAATAGTCTTAATATGTAATTTGTTGATATTGTGAAGATGACATCACCTGTAAATCACTTAAAACTATAACACGATCTACTTGTTGAAACAAATGATATTTGACTTACGTCAAAATATCAAGTAACCGCTTCAAAAGAAGATGAAGTGACATGAGAAAATGATCAAATGAGACGTTTATGTCATGGAAAGGCTAACTATCGTTTCGATAAAGGTCAAAAAGTCAGGTATGTTGCGTTGGCATACTTTTTAAGCTAGAATAATTACAATATATTAATATTATGAATAGGAAGTTTTCACCGAAAGTAAAAAAGATAATCTCTGTCAGCAGAGACGAGGCAATCCGTTTGGGACATGACTTTATAGGTACAGAACATTTATTGCTAGGAATGATCAGGGAGAAAGATATTTTGTCAATCAAAGTGCTGGACTCTCTAGATGTGGATATTTCAGAACTTAAGTACAAGATAGAAGAGACCTCGAGCAGTACTTCTGCAGCTGAAGAAACAGATAAGAAAGTAGGTAATATCCCATTGAATAAGCAAGCAGAGAAGGTTCTCAAAGTAACCTTCCTCGAGGCTAAGCTGTTTAAGAATGACGAGATCAGCCCTGAGCATCTATTGCTCTCTATCTTAAAACATGAAGAAAATACGGCTTCTAAGATCCTATTCGAATTTGATGTGGACTATGATAGCTTTAAAGCAGAACTAGAATACGTGAGTCAAGAGCAGAATTCTAATTACGAATATTTTGCATCATCATCAGCAGAATCAGACGCCCCTATGGAAGAAGAGAATCAAGGAGAATCTTATAGCAAACGAGGGTCTAAGTCTAGGACTCCTGTACTCGATAATTTTGGTAGAGATGTCACCAGACTTGCAGAAGAGAATAAGCTCGACCCGATCATCGGTAGAGAGAATGAGATAGAGCGAGTATCGCAGATACTAAGTAGGAGAAAGAAGAACAACCCTATCCTTATCGGAGAGCCTGGTGTCGGTAAGACAGCGATAGTAGAGGGTCTAGCCCTTAGGATCATGCAGAAGAAGGTATCACGTACTTTGTTCAATAAGCGAATAGTGATGTTGGATCTGGCAGCTCTAGTAGCTGGAACAAAATACAGAGGACAGTTCGAGGAACGTATGAAGGCTATTATGAACGAGCTGGAAAAGACTCGAGATGTGATCTTGTTCATCGATGAAATACATACTATTGTAGGTGCTGGTGGCGCGACAGGCTCTTTGGATGCTTCTAACATCTTCAAACCGGCCCTAGCTAGAGGTGAGTTGCAATGTATCGGTGCCTCGACATTGGATGAGTATAGACAGCATATCGAGAAGGATGGTGCGCTAGATAGAAGATTTCAAAAAGTACTCGTCAATCCGCCTTCGATGGAGGAAGCGGTAGATATACTAGAAAATATAAAGTCCAAGTATGAGGACTTCCATAATGTGACCTATACGGCAGAAGCAATCAAAGCTTGTGTGCACTTGAGCGAACGGTATATAAGTGATAGATTCTTACCAGATAAAGCTATAGATGTACTAGATGAAGTAGGTGCAAGAACACACCTCAAGAACATACATGTACCTAAGAATATCGAAGACCTAGAAGGTCAGATAGAAAAGATACAAGAAGAAAAAAATAAAGCGGTCAAGAATCAGCAATACGAGAAAGCAGCGGACCTAAGAGATAGTGAAAGTAAACTGGGTAAGAAGCTAGAACAAGCAAAAATAGACTGGGAAGAAGAATCCAAATCTAAGCGCTACCCTGTCGATGAAGAGCATATCGCAGAGGTAGTATCTATGATGACTGGGATTCCTGTCAATAGAGTAGCACAGAGCGAAAGCAATAAGTTAGTAGGCATGGGTGATGATCTACAGAAAGTAGTGATAGGCCAAAATGAAGCTATTGCTACCATTACTAAAGCGATACAGAGAAATAGAGTAGGACTCAAGGACCCTAGTAAGCCAATCGGTTCCTTCATATTCTTAGGGCCTACGGGTGTAGGTAAGACGGAGCTGGCAAAGGCACTGACAAGATATCTATTTGACTCTGACGATGCATTGATCAGAATAGATATGAGTGAGTACATGGAAAAATTCTCCGTGACACGATTGATCGGAGCGCCTCCTGGATACATCGGATATGAAGAAGGTGGACAGCTGACAGAGAAAGTAAGACGCAAGCCTTACTCCGTAATACTCCTCGATGAGATAGAGAAAGCCCATCCTGATGTATACAACATCTTGCTTCAGGTGCTAGATGATGGACAGTTGACAGATGGTCTAGGTAGGAAAGTAGATTTTAAAAACAGTCTGATCATCATGACCTCTAATATAGGCGTGAGGGATCTAAAGAACTTCGGTCAAGGAGTAGGTTTTGCTACTAAGGCGAGGGTCGACGGTGCACAAGATCACTCTAATTCGGTGATACAGACGGCACTAAAGAGAACATTCTCTCCAGAGTTTCTGAATAGGATCGATGATGTAGTCATCTTCAATAGCTTGAACCAAGAGGATATCTTCAAGATAATCGATATCACGCTAGATCAGCTATTAACTCGTCTTAATGGAATGGGTTTCAGCTTAAAACTATCCGACGATGCTAAGAAATTCGTTGCAGAGAAAGGGTTTGATCCTAAGTTTGGAGCGAGGCCACTGCATAGAGCGATACAGAAATATATAGAAGACCCATTAGCTGAGTTTATCCTGAATAATAATCCAGAAGAAGGGGCGACATTCAAGGCAGCACTGAATAAGGGTAAGGATGGTCTCGTAGTAACGAGTGCAACCAAGAAAAAAGCACAGGACGTAAAGAAATAAGTCTAAATTTATCGAAATTACAGTTCATTAAAGTATACCTTAGAAGTATGGAGCGTTAAGATGACGCTCCATTATTTTATAAAACAACTATTTTTAATTAAACAAAATAACATTTGGCAAGAAGAAGAAAAAAATTCGTACCCCGTAAAGTAGAACCAAAATTTAATATCAATAAGAAAATTACTGTACCACAAATCAGATTGGTCGGTGATAATCTAGCTGAGATAGGCGAAATAGCTGGTGCCACGATAGAGCCCGGCATATTCCCTACGAACAAAGCACTTAGATGGGCACAAGATGCGGATCTAGATCTAGTAGAGATCAGTCCTAAAGCTGTCCCACCAGTATGCAAGATCACAGATTTCAAGAAATTCCTCTACTCAAAGAAGAAGAAAGACAAAGAGTTAAAAGCTAAGACTGCTAAGACTGTTGTCAAAGAAATCAGATTTGGACCTAATACGGAAGAACATGATTTTGACTTTAAACTTAAGCATGCTAGAAAATTCTTAGAAGACGGTGCTAAGGTCAAGGCCTACGTACACTTCCGTGGAAGGACCATCGTGTTTAAAGATAGAGGTGAATTACTCCTACTTAAACTGCTTAGTGAGTTAGAGGAGATAGGTGTAGCAGAGGAACTACCTAAGTTAGAAGGTAGAAGAATGATCGTGATCATCTCTCCTAAAAAGAAGACTAAGAAGAATTAATCTTCGATTTCGTTTCCTGTATTTAATTTTTCAGTTTGACTCTTAGCTTGTTTTTTAAGCTGAGTCTTATAGTCGTACTCAATGATATCCTTTAGTTTATCAAACTGGATCTGGGTCTTATCATTGATAGATTTCTTCATTAAGAACAAGGTAGATCTTAACCATAGTTTCTTGCCGCTAAATACATCTACGCTTTTGATGGTGGTCATGCTATCCCTTTGTGAGAAGGATATGTGTGAGTTACCATCCATCATAGCGTTCGTGTAATCATAACTAAATGCTTTAGGTTCTGAGACCTTTGTGATCGTCCGTGTTAGCTCTGACGCAGAACTTGTTATGCTTGCCCCTTCGGGGCTAGACATGATCATTCGTTGCTTAGACCCTACCTCACCAGCCCTGCCTTCTGTTAATTCTATACTGCTTACTCCTTCCATCCACTCACTTAATCTAGATTCATCTCTGTAGATACTCCAGCAAACTTCCATGGGAGCTTTGACTTTTACCTCATTGATGTTCTTTTGCTCGGTCACCATATAGCCCAGCAGAAAAAATAACCCCACGATAAATAACAAAGCAAAAGCAATCTGCAAAAACATTTTCATCTTCTAAAGAGAAATAAATGTTACAACATAAACAAGTTCTACTCGATCAAAACGATCATTTCGTCGAGATAGCCCGAGTTTCAATTCATAAATTGAGTAAATTGTTGATAACAAACGAACCTAAATCAACGCTTTTTCGGACATATTGCATTAGAATTGATTAATTATGAAACAGACTGCAAAATTGTACATTTGCACAGTTTTTCACCAACAGCATAGATGGATAAGAATCAGGTTATAGGACTTACATTAATACTATTGATAGTAATAGGATGGTCGGCGTTGACTACTCCATCTGTGGAAGAGCTCGAGCGGCAGAAGTTTGTTCAAGACTCTATCTCAAGATCAGAGCAGCTTGCATCTGGGCAAGTATCTCCAAGTACAGCTACTGCCATTACACTTGCCGAGCCCACTGCGGCTCAAGATTCTCTTGCCGCGATAGAGCGTAGCCAGAGCTATGGGGACTTTGCCCAAAGCGCCATCGGAGAAGCTCAAGCTTATGATCTCAAAAGTGATAAGGCAATTTTTACATTCACTAATAAAGGTGCAAGATTATCAAAGGTCAATATCCTGGACCATAAAAAAATAATGGAGGGGGAAGATAAAGAAGAGATCAAAACTGAATTACTACTATTAGAAGACGAGAGAAATAAATTTGAATACTTAATACCCGTAAATGGAAAGATCATTAGCACGCAAGATCTATTCTTTACTGCCAGCCCTTCCGCTGATAAAATAACCTTCACGGCTAATGCTGGATCAGGACAGATCATCCAAGAATACCGCCTCCTCGATGATGGCTATACGCTGGATTATGATATCAAATTCGTCAATCTTAATAATGTCATAGATAGGAACACGGCGATCAAACTCAACTGGCACAACTGGCTAGACAGATTAGAAAAGAATGTCACTTTCGAAAAATACTATAGCTCTGTATATTTCAAAGAGACGGATGAGGGCACGGACTATTGTAGTTGCCGGTCAGACGACGAGATAGCGTTAGAAGGAAAGCGAGTACAATGGGCATCCCATGTAAATCAGTACTTCAACACCAGTCTGATGGCCAAGGGCGAGAGTTTTGCTGGAGGAATATTTGAGACCAGTGTGACAGAGATGGAATCAGAAGATCTTAAATTGATCAAGACGACACTTGATATCCCATATGATCATAATTCTAATGAGACCTTTGCGATGCAGTTATACGCTGGTCCAAATGTATTCGAGAATCTACAAGCCTTTGATAATGACCTAGAGGATATCATCCCCTACGGTAGAAGTATATTCGGAACGATCAACAGGAGAATGATCAGACCATTCTTCAACTGGTTATCAGGATTTGTGGGTAGCAAAGGAGTCGTGATCATCATCATGATCCTTCTCCTGAAGATACTACTCTACCCGCTGATGTATAAGATGCTTGCCTCACAAGCTAAGATGGGCTCACTGAAGCCAAAGCTGGCTGGGCTTAAGGAAAAGTTCAAAGATGAGCCTCAGAAAGTGCAGATGGAGACCATGAAGATATATCGGGAATATGGAGTGAGTCCCTTAAGTGGCTGTCTCCCTATGCTGCCACAAATGCCGATATGGTATGCCCTATTCAGGTTTTTCCCTGCTGATATTACTTTCCGGCAAGAGTCCTTCCTGTGGGCTACAGATCTATCTTCTTATGATGCGGTCTTTAATCTGCCGTTTACCATACCGATGATCGGATCTCACTTGAGTCTATTTACGATCCTATACTCTATATCGATGGTTGCTTATACTTACTACAATACCAAGCATATGGACATGTCTGCTAATCCAGCGATGAAGTATGTGCAGTATCTGATGCCTATTATGTTCTTTGGATTCTTTAACAGCTATGCGTCGGCACTTACTTGCTACATGTTATTTAGCAACTTGATCAATATCGTACAGACTGTAGGTACTAAGACCTTTGTCTTTAATGATGAAAAGATACTGGCCGAGCTAGAGGAGAAAAAGAAAAACGCCAAGCCAAAGAAGAAAAGTGGATTCCAAGCCAGACTAGAAGAAGCAATGGCTCAGCAAAAGAAAATACAAGAGCAGAATAAAAAGAAATCCAAAGGAAAGAAGTAATTTCCAAGCAAAGTCTGATATGCATGAGCTAAGTAGACTTTAACAACTTATTCGCTATGTCATCAACAGTCGGAGTCCTAGGAGCTGGAAAATTTGGGATCACTATAGCCAAATTGCTATCTGAGAATGTGGATGTAATCCTCTACAGCCGTAAGAAAGAACTGATAGAAAAGCTCAATGCAGGGCACATGATCGGTAAGTACTCCCTATCCGAACGAGTAAAAGGCACTAATAAGATCAATGAGGTAGCTGAGAAATGCGACTTTATTATTCCAGTGATCGCATCTGCTTACTTCAGGACGGTGATGCAGCAGATAGCACCGTTTATCCATCCATCACATATCATAGTGCACGGTACTAAAGGGCTTGATATCCAAGTCGAGCAAGACGGGCTAGATACTAACTTCATACCCCTCGATAAGGTACAGACCATGAGTCAGGTGATAAAAGAAGAGACCTCTACGCTGCGAGTAGGATGTATATCAGGACCAAATCTTGCAGATGAAATACTAGAAGGGCAACCTACTGCCACAGTTATAGCTAGTGAGTTTGATGAAGTCATATCATTTGGCCAAAAGATATTGGCTGGGCCTAAGTTCTTTGTCTTTGGTTCTCATGATCTTAAGGGATCAGAGCTCGCCGGCGTGTTTAAAAATATAATAGCGATCGGCTCTGGTATCCTGAATGGGCAAGGAATGGGTAGAAACATGCAAGCTATGGTCATAACTAGAGGCTTGAGAGAAATCATTACCATCGGTCAAGCCCTTGGTGTCGATAGTCGAGCATTCTTAGGAACTGCCGGGATAGGAGACCTGATAGCAACCTGTACGAGTGCTAACAGTAGGAACTTCAGAGTAGGATATGCACTCTCAGAGGGTAAGACACTAGAAACGATACTAGAAGAAATGGAGGAAGTGGCAGAAGGGGTCAAGACGATCAAAATAGCCTACCAAATAACTAAGCAAAATAACCTTCACACCCCTATCACCTCTATGCTTTACAAAATCCTTTTTGAAAATTTATCCATCCAAAAAGGTATCCAAGACCTAATGAGATATCCTGCCTCTATCGATGTAGATTTCATGTAATAGCTTATCTTAATTTTTTATTTTAATTATCTGAATATTTGAGATAGTATGAAGATCCTACATACTGCAGACTGGCACATAGGTAAAGTATTACACAAGTATCCCTTGCAAGAGGAGATGCTACTATTCTTTGAATGGCTGATAGCACTTATCAAGCAGGAAGAGATAGAGGTACTACTGGTGTCTGGAGATATTTTTGACCTAGCTAACCCTGGTGCAAAAGATAGAGAGGTCTACTACAAACTACTGAGTCAATTAATACCGCTGAACTTACATATAGTGATCACTGGTGGTAACCATGATGGCATCGGAGTCATCAATGCGCCCAAAGAATTACTGACCTCCCTCAATATATCTGTTATAGGCGGAGCAAAAGAAAATCTGTCAGATGAGCTAATAGAGATAAAAAACAATGTAGGAGAGATTGCCTTAGTAATTGCTGCAGTGCCATTTCTGAGGGATAGGGATCTGAGATCCTTGCACAAGGACACTCAGTATAAGTCCAGGACCGACGCCATCAAAGCGGGGATAAAAGATCACTACAGTCAACTAGCTACTATCTGCAAAGAGAAATATCCTGATACGCCCAGCATCGCCATGGGCCACCTCTATGCTAAAGGCGTCAGTTCATCGGATAGCGAAAGAGAAATTCACATTGGTAATACTGCTGCAGTAGAAGCCAGTATTTTCCCTGATCACTTTGATTACATTGCCTTGGGCCATATACACAGGCCACAGATCATAGACAAGAATGAATTTATAAGATACTCTGGTTCACCTATCTCCCTAAGCTTCTCCGAGAAAGAAGATAAGAAGGGTGTTTTACTTATAGAATGTATAGATGGTAAAATAAAGTCGCCAAAGTTCTTAGAAATACCCAAGCAGCGAGAGCTTAAAAGGTTTAGCGGAAATTTAGAAACTATAAGAGAAAAACTTAAAGAATATAAGCATGATCTAAAACTACCTTCCCTTGTAGAATTAGAATTCAAGGAAGAAGCGTATAGTAGTATCAGACTTGCTGAAAATGAAAATTTGTTATCGGAGTATCAAGAAGCTCCACACCTAGTAATACTAAAATCTAGGACTCACTTCAGCACGGGCACACAAGACACTTCTATCCTGTTTGAGTCTGGCGAAAATATAGAAGACTTGAGTCCGTCTGATGTTTTTAGTAAGCGACTACAGTTAGAAGATATCGATGAATCAAAACAAAGAGAATTGAAAGAGACCTTTCAGCAATTATTGGAAATGGTAATCGCTGAAGAATTATGAAAATACTTAAGCTTAGCTTCAAGAATATAAATAATCTCAAGGGTGTACATGAGATAGACTTTAGATCAGCGCCCTTGTCTCATGCAGGTATTTTTGCTATTGTAGGTCCTACTGGTTCGGGCAAGTCTACCCTGCTGGATGTTATTACGCTAGCGCTGTTTAATCGTATTCCGAGATTTAGTAAGGCTATCTCAAAATCAGAAATAGGGTCACTGGGTTCTGTGATAACACATCATACTACTGATGCGGAAGCAAGTATAACCTACAGCATAAAAGGTAATATCTATACTTCTAAATGGAATATAGCAAAAGCCCGAACGGGCAATCTCAAGGATTACGAAATGTTCCTCTACGATGCTGGTGGTACGCCGCTAGATCTCAAGAAGAGTGAGGTACCCGGAAAGAATGAAGAGATCATTGGTTTAAAGTATGACCAGTTTATAAAATCCATTATTCTTTCTCAGGGAGAGTTTGCAAAATTTTTGAAAGCAGATAAAAATGAACGTGGTCAATTATTAGAGAATATAACAGGCACCTCTATCTATCGCAAACTAGGCGTAGCAACTTATCAAAAGCTAAAAGAAAACAAAGACCTCCTTGATAAAGAAAAAGCAATAATTGGTGAAGTAAATATTCTTAGTGATGAAGAAAGAAAATCCTTATCAACTAGTCTAAAAAATCTAGAGAAAGATAAGATCACGCTGGACAAAGACCACAAAGCACTCAATGAGCAAAAAACTATCAAGCAAGAAATACAAAACTCAACTAAAGAACTTGCTGTCAAAAAAATAGAATCTAATGAAGTAGTTAAAAAACTAGCTGAGTATGCACCTATACTTGCTACCCTCGTCATGCATGATAAGATGTCTCCTCTGAGGGAAGACTATACTAATTATAAGATCGCTGAGAATAATGCTATCCTATCATCGAAGCATCTAGAAGACTATACTAAGAATTACAAACAAGCGGAAGTAGATTTAAAAATTGTAATAAATGCAATGTCGCAACTCTGCAAACAAGATGTAGACAAGGACAACTTTAAAGCGGTGATGAGCAAATTTGAGAAGGCTATCAATGAGTTAGATAATGACCTCAAGCACCTTAAGCAAAAAGGACAAGAAGAGCGAAGCCTTATCAATGAAAAAAAAGAAAAGTACACAGTAGAGATCAGTAGTAAGGCAACGCCACTCCAAGCCATAGAAATACTAAATGCTCACCAAAAAGAACTTACTGACTTTCTTAAGAAAAACAAGATAACTGTTACTACTAGTCCTGTAGAGATCAGAGCGGAATTAAGCACACAGAGAGAACAAGTCGCCTTACTCAAAGACTTAACTCACAGCTATGAACATATAGCTACCCTAGAAAAAAAGATAGCACTAGAAAGCAAAAAACTTAGCAAACTCGATGATAGAAATAAAGAAATAAAACCACTCCTCAAAAAAGATAAAGACCACCTAACAACGCTGAGTGACAAACTAGAACTACTCGCAAAAAGAAGACAAGACCAATTAAAGATCGCCAGTCTAGAAGACTATAGAAAAGAGCTTAAGAAAGAAGAACCCTGTCCACTTTGCGGTTCGCTAGATCATCCATACACAGCACACCTAGTATCTTCGGAGATATCTTCTATTGAAAAAGATATACAAAAAACCAAAAAACAATTCGATGATAAAAAAACAAGTATTGAAAAACTGAATCATGAAATATCAAGTATAAACACCGCTAGAAATATAAGTAAAGAAAGTAATCAAGAACTAGCATCAAACGTCAAAGAAGAAATCGCCAAGGCAGATTTGATATCTAAGAAATACATAGGAAAAGAAAAAATCAATCCTAAAAATGTACTCACTGTCCATACAGAAGAAAAAAAACAATTACAGCTAACTGAAGATTGTGTGACTTCCCTAGAAGAACTTGCCATAAATAAAGATCTACTAAAATCTTATGAACGCATAGCACAGATATTAAAAGACTATAACGCTAAGCAGCAGCAAAGAAGAGAAATATACGATGGAGATGATCCTATCGAATACTCTAATAAGCTACAAGATACCTTCGTAACTGCATATACCTCATTGGAAAAATCTAAGACTGCGATCGAGAAAGAAACTAAAGATCTAGAAGGAGCTAAAAATATATTTGAAAATCTAAAACGAAAATTATCGCCTAAAATTTCTGCGCTAGGGTTAAAGGATATTAGTGAAATAAGCGAATATATCCTAGACCAGCAGCGAGTAGAAAAAATCCAAAGTGACAAAGATGCCTTGAGTCAATTTCAAACTAAGAACAATACCGAGATAACAACACTGCGAAAAAAAATATCTGATTTGAACTCGAAAGATAAAGAGCCAAAAATCACACTAGAAGCCGTAATAGAAAAACTACAAGAACAAGAAGAAATACAAAACCAAATAGGTCAATCAATAGGAGAAACGAAAAGCCAGCTAAAAAGAGATGATGAGGATAAAGAAAAGGTAAAAGCAAAAGAAGGAAAGATCGAAAAACTGACTAAAGTAGTGGAGAAATGGTCACTGATGAATAATTTGATCGGTGATGCAACAGGAAATAAATTTGCGAACTTCTCACAGGGACTAACCCTTCAAAATCTATTAGTCTATACTAACAAACGATTGATCAACCTTACAGATAGATATTTGATCGATAAGCCATCTACCGATGGCACCCTTAATGTAATCGACCAATACCAAGGTAATACACAAAGATCCGTCAGTACGCTGTCGGGTGGAGAGACATTCTTGATAAGTCTAGCGCTAGCATTAAGTTTATCTGATATGGCTTCTAAGAATGTGGCACTCGATTGTCTATTCATTGATGAAGGATTTGGGACTTTAGACCAAGACACACTAGATGTAGCTATGAACACCTTAGAGAAACTACAATCCGAGAGTCAAAAAACAGTCGGCGTCATATCTCATGTCGATGCACTCAAAGAAAGAATCAATGTACAGATCGTATTAGAGAAAGATCCTCAAGGTTATAGCAAAATTCGTATTGACTCCTGATCGACCTTCAATGGTGAAAATCGTACAGTCTATCTATCGAATGTAGATATTAGCAGAAATGAATTGAAAATTGATTTAATACCATTTATTATTGAATTTGTCATAATATTTAATTTTGGCTTTCCAATCTCAGCGTTGAAAATACCTGCCTTGCCGGCCTTGGTTTTTCGCCTTGACATTAAAAAAGCATTTTCAAGATCTAATGTGACATTTTAAAAGATAAAATGGTATAATAAGTAATAAATTTCTGAAAAAATCATGGCAAGTGTAAATATCAAAGACCTCTTCTCCGTAAGCAATGAACTAAATACTAAATCTGTCAATGCGCTTCTTAGAGCGATAAAGGAAGGTGCAACGGATGGATTCGATTATCTAAGGTTTAAGACCTCTGTTAAGAATATGGGTGATATGGACCTAGGAGATATGCAAAGTTATAAATCAGTGTTTGCAACAGCACAAACAATAGGTGTAACGAAGGATAAATTAGTAAAATCAGCAAATTATTATAAAACTATTCTGAGAAAGGAACTAGAGAAGTTCGGAACTGCATTACAGAAGCAGTATAAGCAACGAGTGACTGACAAGCAGGAACAAGCAAAGTCGTTTGAGAAAAAGATAAAGGAAACAAAAACCAAGATCGCTACACTGCAAAAAGAGCTTGATGCCTACGAAGCGAATATTGATACATTAAATAAGATGGCTGAGAAAGAAAATGTGAAAATCACAGCTACAAGAGAGCAGTTTTTATCCGCTCATAACGAATTGAAGAATTCTATTGATCAGGATATCAAATTGATGCAAGACTATTTGTAATTTAGAGATATAAAAAAAGTGTAATATGACAAACTTTAAGAACGCTGGAGGTAAGCCAAAATCATTTTGGAGCAAGCCAGAAGGAGTGACAGGAAGCCTGTTTTTATTGGGTATTTTGGGTGTAGGAGGATTTTTTGTGCTTTCTAATCTAGGAGCGATCATGGGCTTTTTGGCTACAACCATAGGCATAGTGGCAGGTGTTTTGACGCTGGCAGCAGTAGTATATATGGCGCTAGACCCTAAGACTAGGACTTTAATAAGCTATGGGTACAAGAGTATCATGAGGAAGATCACAGGAATATTCGTTACGATAGACCCTATCGGAATCCTTAAAAGCTATATCTCAGACCTAGAAGATAACTTGAAGAAAATGGGTACACAAATCGGCAACTTGAGAGGTCAAAGCCGAAAGTTAAAAACCATGATCCAAGAAAATAATAAGGAAATAGAGCAAAATCTATTGATTGCTCGGAAAGCTAAGGAACAAGGTAATCAGAAGCACATGATGCTGTCAAGCAGAAAGGCTGCTAGGCTAAAAGAAACAAATGCTAAATATGCTGCCTTGCATTCTAAGATAGGTGTCCTCTATAAAGTATTGTCTAAAATGTATACTAACTCAGAGATCTTACTGGAAGATACTAAGGACCAAGTAAAAGTAAAAGACCAAGAAAGAAAAGCGATAAGAGCCTCCCACTCTGCGATGAAATCTGCGATGAGTATCATCAAAGGGGACGCCGATAAGCGAGCGTTATTCGATCAGTCTATGGAGGCTATAGCTGATGACGTAGCAAACAAAGTTGGAGAGATGGAAAGATTCATGGACATGTCATCTAGCTTTATGGATTCTGTAGACCTACAAAATGGGGTATTCGAAGAGCAAGGACTCAAGATGCTAGAGCAGTACGAAAAGCAAAGCACACTCCTACTCATGGGCGGTCAAGAAGCTGCAGACGAAGTACTAGACCTCAATGAAGAAAGAAGAGAAACACAATACAGAACGAATACCGACGACTCTAGTTACGATAACATGTTTGAATAAAGGATCATGAACTCAGGAGTATTAATAAACGGAGCTATAGGACTGTATTGTTGCTATAGTATCTATCGACAAATAATGTCTCAATCTTCGACAGCTAATGTCTATGGGATCACGATGAACAAATGGATTTTTGTAGCAATTTTAGCGGCATTAGCTATCTACTCTTTTAATTCTGTCTTTAAATTTTTGAAGGCTAAGAATAGGGTTAGGTGATTTGTTTTTTTACAGTTGGTTTTGATTGCGCTGAACAGATTCCCCAACTCTCTTAAAAGAGAAAACCTGCCACGATTTTGTTACGTTTTATTCTTCTCAGCGTCTCTGCTTTCAATCGAATTTAGGGTAAGATCAAACCGGCTCTAGCCCAAGCCCCCTAGCCTGCTCCAGCATAAACCCATATGCCGCATCATACTCATTTGGAATATCACCATCCAGAATAGCTTCTCTAATAGCTTTCTTGATATCTCCGACGACCTTAGATGGTGAGATATTAAATGTCTCCATGATGAGCTCGCCTGTGATTGGAGGCTCCCAATTCCTAACCCTATCCTTCTCCTCTACTTCGATGATCTTCTCTGCCACCAGATCATAGTTATCTAGATATTTTTTGACTTTATAGTCATTCTTAGAAGTAATATCCGCTCTGCACAAGGTCATGAGATCATCGATATCATCACCAGCATCAAAGATTAACCTCCTGATCGCTGAGTCTGTTATCTCCTCTCTAGACAGACATATAGGTCGTAGGTGTAGCTTGACTAGTTTCTGGACATACTTCATCTTGCCATCGAGCGGCAGGCGCATCCTTTTAAATATCTTAGGTACCATGATGGAACCTAACATCTCATGCCCATGAAAGGTCCATCCTACCCCATTAGCAAATCTCTTTGTAGGTGGTTTAGCAATATCATGTAGCAATGCTGCCCAGCGTAACCAGATATTCTCGGTATGTCTGCAGATATTATCTACTACTTCTAGTGTATGCCACAGATTATCCTTGTGCCCTTGCCCCTTCCTTATCTCTACTCCATGCAGCGCATGCATCTCAGGAAAAACTAGCTCTAACAATCCAGTCTTAAATAGTAAAGTAAATCCTATCGATGGTTTCGGTGACGCTAAGATCTTAGTCATCTCAGTGGTTATCCGCTCTTTAGAAATAATGCTTATTCTATATCTATTTGATCTGATACCCTCAAAAGTAATATTGTCTATCTTAAACTCTAGCTGTGTAGCAAATCTGATCGCTCTCATCATCCGCAAGGGATCATCTGAGAAGGTAGCGCCTGGTTCTAGTGGTGTTCTGATGACTTTATTCGTCATATCCCTAAGACCATTAAATGGATCAATGATCTCTCCAAAGTTATCTTTCTGCAAACTCACCGCCAATGCGTTGATCGTTAGGTCTCTCCTATTTTGGTCATCACTTAAACTACCTTCTTCTACTGCTGGCTTTCTAGAGTCTGGTGAGTAAGATTCTTTTCTCGCTCCGACAAACTCTATCTCTAGATCTTTGTGTTTGAGCATAGCGGTACCAAATCTACTGTAGACTACTAGCCTGGGAATCGGTCTCAGCTTAGTCGCTAACTGACGAGCCAGTGCTATCCCGTCTCCTACACATACTACGTCTATGTCTTTTGATTTTCTGGATAGTATCCTATCTCTTACATAACCGCCGACGACATAAGCATCTACACCTATATCTTCAGCTGCTAGTTGTAGCAATTCAAATATTTTTCGCTCGTATGGTTTGATGTTGAATATCACAGGCTAAGCGATTACATTTATGAAACTATCGCCATTTCGTTACTATAAACTTCTTCTACTTCATCTAGTATAGCAAAGATAGTTTCTGGAGCGTGTTCTGTTACCAGTTTAGCGCGGTATGCTTTTACGCCTCTATATCCTCTTAGGTAAGATGAATAATGACGGCGCATCTCTAATACGCCTAGCTTATCTCCTTTCCACTCCAGACTATGCTTAAGGTGTTGCTTGATAACTCTTACTCGCTCATGGATATCTGGTGGCGCTAGCAGCTCACCCGTCTCCACGTAGTGTTTTATTTCTTTGAATATCCATGGATAACCGATACTCGCCCTTCCTATCATGATACCATCTACACCATATCTATTTTTATATTCTACTGCTTTCTGTGGGCTGTTTATATCTCCATTGCCGATGATAGGGATATGTACTCTTGGATTCTCCTTGATCTTACCGATCAGGGTCCAGTCTGCTTCTCCCTTGTACATTTGTTTCCTCGTACGACCGTGAATAGATAGGGCTTTAATACCCACATCCTGTAATCGTTCTGCTACATCTTCTATGTACTTAGTCTCTTCGTTCCACCCTAGCCTTGTTTTTACGGTGACTGGCAAATCGGTAGAATTGACTATCTGTTTGGTCAGCTCTACCATCCTAGGTACATCTTGTAATATCCCTGCTCCGGCCATCTTACAGACCACTTTTTTCACAGGACAACCAAAGTTAATATCGAGCACCTCTGGCTTTGCCTCCTCTACGATCTCTGCTGCTCGTTTCATCGAGTCTATGTTTGCCCCAAAGATCTGTATACCCACTGGACGCTCATAATCATAGATGTCAAGCTTCTGTACACTCTTAACCGCATCTCTGATCAAACCTTCCACAGAGATAAACTCCGTGTACATCATATCACATCCTTGCTCCTTACAGAGTGCTCTAAAAGGAGGGTCACTTACATCTTCCATTGGTGCCAGTAACAGCGGAAACTTACCTAGATCTATGTCTGCAATCTTCATTATGAGAATATAAAGTACAAAGTTGGGAATTTATTCTATTCTTTGTTGCAAAGGCACTTCTCTAATTACCATTTGGATGGTACTCATGTGCCTTTCTTCGAGAAGTACCATTTTTGATTTTACTAGACTAGCTACGGTTTCGTCATTATAATGTCTTACCGTGACCAGTTCCAGATCTTTCTCTTGAGTGACTGTAAATTGTTTTTCTAACTCTTCTTTTAATCCGGCTATCCTATCTTCTTCTCTAGTCAAGCAGACTATGAAGCTGATCGCCGTATTCCTCATCAGATTGACCTTGAGTCGATACTTAGCCAATAGATTAAAGATCATGGATAAGTGATCCTCAGCAATGAATGAAAAGTCATTAGATGAAATAGAGATAAGTACCTGGTCTTTCTCAACAACTATTACTGGCGGATAATGATCAGACCCTGCACTACTTATGAGTGTACCTTCACCATCAGGATCATTAAAAGGCTTCACGTATAATTTTATACCCTTATTTTCAAGAGGTTTGATCGTTTTAGGATGGATGACCTTAGCGCCGTAGTAGGTCATTTCTATAGCTTCCTTATAAGTCAACTTATCTAGCTTGATAGGATTCTTAAAAAGCCTAGGATCTGCAGTCAATACGCCTGGGACATCCTTCCAGATACACATCTCCTTAGCATCCATACAGTAGCTTAGAATAGATGCTGTAAAGTCCGACCCCTCTCTGCCTAGCGTCGTCGTCTGATTATCATTGGTCGAACCTATGAATCCCTGAGTGACGATAACATCAGCATTTTTAAATAATTCATTGATTCCTCCTTTCGCAAGACTTAGCGTACTGTCCCAGTCTACTTTAGCGCCCCGATAAATCTCATCTGTCTTGATAATATCTCTTACATCTAACCAAGCAGAACGCAAGCCCGTAGTGCCCAAGTAAGCACTCAACACTTTACTAGATAACAGCTCGCCCACCGACACGATTTGATCATAGATATAATCATAGCTATCTTTTACTTCTTCCTCTATTAGCCAATCTATTTCAACGAAGAGATCGTTAAGCTCTCCTTTGATAGCAGTCCCATCCTCGAATAGTTCCTCAATAACTGAGTGATGTTTATCCTTGACCTTAAGGATATTAGACTCTACAGCATCTGTCTTTTGCCAATATGATCTTACTACTTCTTCTAATGCATTCGTCGTCTTACCCATGGCGGATACTACGATCAATATCTTGTCACCCTTATGAGAATTTATGATACTACCGACATTCCTGATGTTCTCTGCATCTCTCACCGACGCTCCTCCAAACTTGAAGACTTTAAGCTCCATACCTAATTAAGATAATTTTATTCTTATTTAATAAATATTTAAGATTAGCATCCTTCTCCTAAAAAATTAAAATTTAATCTATAAATATTTCAATAATAACCTATTATTCAGTAACTTATACATTAAATCAAATTGTCATTTGATTATGAATCGTAATATATAATGTCTTCTACAAACAATAGGAAGGAATTATCAACTTATCAAAGTTACTTTATTAAAAGATTCGTGTCAAAAGGGCGTTAGATAGATAACAAAACGGTTAGTAGCCGGGTATCCTAAATACCACAAGAAGTAGATAGTTTTTTCATGCTTATTCGGTAGAAGCCTTCCATCACGGAAGGCTTCTCGTTTTTTAGGTTTTCTTATAAAACATCCTAGTTTATTTTTCTCAACCCGCTTTCGAATCGCATCGAAACCACCTTGCTACATTTTAATGGAGAAAGAAAAATAACTATTCTTGACTTTTGCTTTGATTACTATACTATCCTACAAAATACCTATAGACTCTCATCAGGACATTGACCAAAATCGTGAATAAAATAACGGAAGTTATCGGAAAGTAGAATCGAGAATTTTCTTTTTCGATACGAATATCACCCGGTAATCGTCCTATCCAACCCAGCTTATCATGAAAAAAATAAACTGCTATACCTCCAATCACTAGAATGCATCCAATTGAGATAATCAGTTTACCTGCGTTTTGATCCATTGATATTGATTTCTAACTTTCTGACTCCATTTAAATAGACATTATATCTCATGTATTAAATCATGAAATACAAACTCGATTATCCAATAAATGCCTAAGCGGTTCCATTAACCTTTCCACTTTCTTACACTTACCATATCCTTAGTAGGAAAATCTGCTGGTACCGCTTGTGTCACATTACCCGATGCACACCACTCAGCTCCTCTCTGTAGAGTGGTTATAAATCCAACACACTCCATAGAATAATCCATATGGCCTAATGCATTATGGAATACTCTCCCCTTGCCATAATCTATCGTAAATAGCAATGGCTCATGCCTCCCAGTACCACTTACTTTCTTATCCCATGGTGGACCATTACCTTCTACATCGGAGTAAGAAGTTGCGAGTACTCTCATATTCTCAGCAGGACCTCTCAGCCTATCATAGAGCTCATCCTTACTGTGTAACCATGCCATAGGGAGACCTTGCATGATCGGATGATCTGGCGCTCTAGTATCCATTACATATTCATACTGAGGGCCATGAGATCCGCAAGGGCCTTCCGACTTATCATATTGCAAGCTTCCCTTGTCATCATAGTAGACATAGGGTCCAGACTCCGTATTCCTGCCTCCCCAGCCTCCAAGACCTATCATCTTATTGTAAGCAGGCCAATCACCCCACGAATTACTAGCAGCATGTATGACGACCATCCCACCACCACCTTCTAGATAGTTGTGCAATTTATTTTTTAGTGCTGTCGACCAGGTACTTGCTTTCCAACCCATATTATTGATCACAACATCATAGCTATCAAAGTCGGGCGCATAGTCAGGATCAGGTACTGGTTCTTCTACTGCTACTGTCTTTTTGTTGGGAAGCGGATACTTGACCAATAGTTCCTTGATATCTGTTATCCCTTCTACCTTATCATGGTGAGGTCCCTGCCAAGTATTTGCAGTACGCTCGATATCGACTGTGAATAGTCCTGTTTGCTCAAGATAATCTTTCATCATCATAGTCGTCATCGGCCAGACACCATGATTGTTTTCACCGTCGATGATCAGGGCTTTCATGATCTTAGCATCTGCTTTGAGACCAGCAGTGGACTTAGCTATAGTGGGTGATACTGACTTAGGACTGCATCCCATACACATTAAAGCTAGAAGTGAGAGAAGATAATTTTTCATTATATCTGTTTTTACTTTAGAGAAATAAGATATAAACATTTTATCGAAAGACAATTCTATTTTTTCTAACAGTTAGAATAAACAATAATCAGCTCTATACAGTGAAGCGGTAAAACGATGGTCGACTCTAACTCAGGAAAAAGCGTCTGATACAAATAAAAACAATTATCAATGTCGAATATGCTATAAAGAAAGGGATAACGTATCCTTCTAACCCAATAACAAGTAAAACGGCCATAACCAAAAGCTGAAAACCTAAACCGAAAGTAGAAAGCATGGTCATAAACCATTTAGGAAATGGCTTACTATTCATAGCATTCTTATCCATATGATAAATCGTCTTGTCAAATATGATGTACAAGAAATCATAAATACCATAAAAAATATTAACCACACGCTGAGATTCTCCACTCATAGCCTTGGGAGCGACATCCTCAAATATTCTGCTGGTCTTATCTCCATTCACATTATTTCTCAAGATGACATAGTAGTAATTGTATAGAGTGCCCTGCAATTGGATACCAACGAATGCTAATATCATGAACAAGAGTGAAACATCTGTAATATACCCGAAAGTAATAATGAACATTAGGTTCAATATGATATCAGCTATAGAGTCATAATATCTCCCTACATATGAAGGCATATTCTTTATTCTAGAAAGTTCTCCGTCTGCAGCATCAAGAATGGATTTTAAGATCAGAAAAAAAGCTGCTGCCAGATAATAATTATATAGGATACATACTATCGCAAAAAAACCAGCAACTATAAACCAAGAAGTAACATGTATAGGTGTAACAGAAGTATGCTTCAAGGACTGTGCTATCCATCTAGCAGGAGATCTACCATAATCAGATAAGTCTACAAATTGATATTGCTTAGGTAATTTGGACATGGATGTAGCGTGGGCTTTCTAAAAAACGATGTTCTCTACGGAAGAGCTTTTATGAGACTGATAATAAGATATATAAATGTATTACTATCGAATTACATTAAAAGAGAAAAGTTCATTTAGTTTTTATCTAAATGTTATATTTTTGTAGGATGGTGACCTTAGTCTACTTTGGTTTCTACTCAAAACATGACCATAGCTTACATCCAAATGTCTGGAAAGTTCTGCCATGAAAGGAAACATTATGCGTGGGGCTAAGTGAGAGCTATTAATCCAACGAAAACTCTACAACTCCAACTTCATCAAAGGATAAAGCTGTTCATCACCCATCATGAATGAATGTTTATCGAATATTTTGACACCATATTTTTGATAAAACGCAAAAATTCTTCGCGTTGAATTTTGAACCTCAACATCCAAACTTACTTATCTCAATTCTTTTGAACTTTAGCAGTCGATTACCCAAGCTATCTCACAATAGCATCCGCCTCGATCTCCACCATATAACCCTCACCTACTAGCTTAGCTTCAACCAAAGTATTAGCTGGATTGATAGCTTTAAACCTGTTTCCATGTGCTCTTGCTACTGGCTCCCAATCATTCACATCATTGATAAAGATCCTTGTCCTGACTACATCGGACAATTTTCCTCCGAGGGAGGTAATGGCCGCTTCTAACTTATCTATGACAAAATGCGTCTGTGCAGCCGCATCGTTTCCTCCTATCATCATTTCTCCATGCGTAGCTGTAGTACCAGAAACGAATATTCTCTGTCCATCTCTATAAGCACGACAGTATCCTGCCAGGTCCTCCCAAACTGTACCGCTGAACACCTGCGACCTTTGATCACTGATATTATGTACCGGATAGATATCGGGGAATCCATCGATGTGATGACTTAGATCACCTGACGCTGTCAAGTATGGTGGCTTACGATATTCGTCGCCACAGTCCCCCGGCATATTTCCTAATTTACTTTGGGCGGAAGCAATCAATGCTCGATCGCTATCATCTAGCTCTATGCCTAATATCTTTTGATTGCTAGCAATGTGTTCGCTAGTACCTAACCGAGCTCCTATAATTATTGCGGCTACTGCTTCATTTTCTAGCACAGATCTGCTAGCAACATTTGCTATAGACACCTTATGTTTTTCGGCAACTGTTTTGACTGCTTGCAATAAGTTCTGATACACATCCCAGCCACCTACTTGGTCGATGTATCTTTTATATTTCATCTGCGACCATGTTGCTAGAGACTCCATACTCGGCTCCTCTTTACCTATCCACCTGTCCGATAAAAACCCACCTGCTAAAGTCCCAAAGGCCAATACCTTAATACCATACTCTAGACATAGGTCCTTCATACCTCCATTCGCTCGCTGATCGAGTAAAGAGTGGCTCACTTGATTAGTGATGATAGGAATACCACTCGCCATTGCTATCCTCAAATGTGCTGTATCAAAATTCGTCACCCCGATATGCTTTATCAACCCCTCTTCTTTAAGTTCTTTCAAATAAAACAATCCATCTAGCCAACTCGGATCAGGATAGTTCCATGCATGGAATTGCATGAGGTCGATAGAAGTCTGCTTCATTCTATCTAAGGATAACTCTACGGCTGCCCTAACTTGCTCCATACTGATCGCACCAGGTGTCGGCACCCACTTAGTGAATAACTGCACCTGATCGCCATTCGGAAAAGTATTTTTATATAATCCAGTAATGATCTCACTCGAGCCATAATGATCAGCCATATCAAAAGTAGATAATCCCGCATTTACATACGCATCCATATGTGTAGCGGTAGCTTTAGGGTCTAACATTTCTCCGTTCCTTTCTAAGTCTGCGATTTGCCATAAGCCGGTAACGATTCTAGATATTTCTAATCCAGGGGCTATTTCTATTCTTTTTTTCATATCTATTCTTCGGGTAATTTTTTAAATTTTTGGGCCATAACTCTATCTTTTCCATTCTGAGTCTTCCATCTGTAAAAGAATAAAATACTCGCCAAGGCCATCACGATCAACCAAATAGGCGTGGACCTAAAGTACCAATGAGACACCTCAGATGACAGGTCTTTGTAGGTGTGCATAATCAAAAAACCAAATAGCAATAGCGACCCTACGTATCCAATGAATTGCTGAGCGGTCCTACTTTTAATGATTGATATCTCATTGTATAATTTGGGATTCACTCTAGGCAAAGTCAACAATGTAATACACATCAAAAGGAAATTTACCATCATGGAAGTCACCATAATATCTATACCTAAAAAGAAGTCCCCGGCAAAATGTGAGCCCAGTACGCCTACACTTGCCATTGCACCGGCGGCTATAAGAGCTATATAGGGCGTGTGCTTGCGACTGTGGATCTTGGCTATAGCCGCAGGAAATATACCGTCCTCTGCCCATGCAAACATAAGTCTAGATACAGAGAGTAACATAGCCGGTAAGTCGTTGATCAATGCTATAGCCGCTCCGAGTAAAATAGCCGCTCCGAGTCCTGATGGCAATACATAACTCAATAAGCCAGGAGCTGTAATATCTTTTTGTAAGGATACTTCTGCTACATAACTCCAAGGCACTGTATGGTAAACTGCCAGTGTGAAAAGAAAGTAAAATATCGCAACTCCAAAGATCGCCATGAAGATCGCCCTTGGCAAATTCTTTGTAGGGTCTTTAGCTTCGCTGCCAGCCTGAGCTATAGAATCGAATCCGATAAAACTAGAAAACAACAAAGCAGCAGCAGATAAAAATATCTTCCAATCAAATTCTGCAGATGAGATGATCGAGAAATCAACTCCATCTTTTTCTTTAAGGGCAACTAAGAAATCACTACTATCAAACATAAATCCGGCAACGATTACAATTCCTCCTAAAGCAAACATTAGGAACATCATGGGTAGGAGTACCCGCTCGTAAGTTTTGGCGCCTCTGATATTGACATAGATAAAACTCCAGATCAATAACAACGCGATAGAAACTCTGACCCACCCTACTTCCAAAATGACAGAAACTTCATCCAGACCAATACTAGAGGTAAAATCTCTGATGAATGGAACAATGATATACGAGATCACGCCTATAACAATAGACAAACCAAACCACTGAGAAAAGCTAGCAATAAATCCTAGATAAGGATGAAGGCCTCGACTAGCATAAATATAACTTCCTCCTGCACGAGGCATAGCCGAAGCCAATATCGCATAAGCAAATGCCGCAAAAATAGCCGGGACTGCTGCAAATAAAAATGCCCCTAAAACATAAGGTCCTATCCCAGGCACATTTCTTTGTATCATGAATGGGACTACATTGATAGATGCTCCGAGCATCGAACAAACGCCTGTTGCAGTCAGCGCCATCAGTCCTAACTGTCTAGTAAGTTTCGGTCTAGATGCTGTGCTCACTTGAGATTAGAATTTCCTATCTTTTTCAAGTCATCTTCCACACCGGTCATCTCGAAGTGACTGAGGGATGTCGGAATCATTCCTATCTCATTTATCAAATCGAAAAACTCCTTTAACTTGAATTCCTTATTCTCTAATTCTTTTTTCCTTGCGTATTCAGCCATCACACTTTCGAACTGATACTTACCTGTGATATAGCTGGTGCCATAACCTGGTTGTCTGAGATATAGATGCTGCTCGAAAAGTAACAATTCCTTCTCTGTTTTCATCCATCCTCTCGGCGTCCATTCTGAATGAATACCTCCTGCTTCCTCCATGGTCATTTCATTGGCATGAGCATATAACGAGCCCAGCCCTCTCGCAGCTCTTTGTGCAATCATAATGTATACGATCTCTCGTACTCGAGGATTATCATCATAGAGACCCGCTTGCATAAATGACTCTTCTACCGCCGTAGCTATCCCTTCATTTCTAGAATCAAAAATATTATAGAGCAATGGTTCTCTCCTAATTTCACTTTTATGAGGTGCAAGATCTAACTGTGCTAATTCAAACCAATGATAAAAATGAGAATATAATGGCCTCTGATCATAGTGCGCCGTTATCCAGAAAAAGTTCCTTTTTTCTTTAGGGACAAAAGCACCTAAGTGAGCATCTAGAGCTGGCTCAAAATAATCAGCCACCGTAACGATATCTTGCTCATCGAGGAATTTTAGCAAACTTTCGGCTGATGCTTTTGCCATTTCATCGTAGCGTCTTGGTGTATCTGCATCGACCAACTCAGGTAAGTCTCTGTTACGATGTTCTTCTAATTTCAGAGATGACCAAGCCCTTGCTAACTCCCGCTTCAGTATCATTACTTCATCTGCCCATGTCAGTGGCACTAGGTGTACATTCTGCAGATACCAAGTGTAATTATCCTTGCCTATTCCTGATGGGCCTGTTTTAGCATTAGACGATGCTTGCAACCAGTTTGCTAAATCGTCAGTGGCAGCTATAGCATTATTTATAGCCTTTATAAGTTTATCACTCTGAGCAACGCCCTCTTTTATCTTTATGTCCTGCAACCCATCATGTTGTCTCCTGATATCCCGAATACCCGCCACCCACAAGTCTTTAGCATTACCGATCAAATTAATTTTAGCCTGATCATAGAATGGTGGAATTACTTCTAGGTCTTTGATCAATTTCTTTTCAGCAGCAGCACTTAATGGGAAATCATACATCCAGATTTCTGTTGTGCCATGATTAGTTGGTCCTTCATGCGCAGGAACATCACTTCTATACTCCCAGAGGCATTTATAAAAAGCAGGATCTCGTTCCCAAGGCTTTAGTATTCTTTGATTGAACTCATAACCATTCATCTCCGCTCTCAGAATATACCAATCTACTTTGTGCGGAATCGCCCAATCTGTTGTATCTATTCCTTGAAATCTTGTTCTAAGTGCCAAAAAAGCTGGCTCTCTTTTTGAGAATGTTTCACGTCTGTAATCAGGAGCGCCTTCTAGTAAGGGTGGAGTTTCGAAAGTTCTCCACTCTTTAAATAAACTTACTAATGTTTGATGATCCGAATTTTCTTGTTTACTTAAATACTTATTTTGGACTACCATACTATTAGTACTCGTACAAGCTATTGCAAGGCTACTCATTATGATAAGTAAACAGTAAAATCTTAAACCTAAAATCTTCATACTAAATCGCGATTTGATCTCCCACAAGTTAACTAAGGACAAAGGATATTAGACAATTTTTAAAGCTCTATTTCAATAAAGATCATCTATCCAAAGCAATGGATTTCTAATAGGTAAATTTCTTCTTATTTCAAATTCCTCTGGAAAGTGCGTATGCTTTAGCCACAGGTCAAAATAGTCTTTCCTATCATATCTAATTGCACCAAATAAAAATGAAGGATGTGCTACAGGCCAGTTATCCCAATACATTATATCTGGTTCTAAGGCCCATTCACTTTTGCTATCCACGTAAGGACTCATATATGCTAATCCTAGTTTCAATGATCGACCGCTTGATGTCGTGTACTCCCATAGATTATTCGTACCATCACTGAGCACTAGACAGTTCATAGCTAATGCATCTAGATTGAATAGAGAATAGCCATATGGTTTTGTTCTATTTAGCTCTCTCGGAAAACTTCCATTATTGGCCATTTGATCTGGTAAAATAGTATTCATATATCTATCCCTACAGGCAGAAAGTATACTATCATTTTTTGTAAAACTTGCATAAAGACCAACTTGCATATTCCAGCAAGTTCCATGATTATTAGGATGTACCATTTCGTCTAAACCATATGGATGAGTGGTTAACCAAATGAGGAAATCTGAAAACCAGTCGCGATATTCTTTCATACGAATATCGGTTACCAATCCCGACTTCTCAAATACGATCAATGACTGGACCACTTCCATAAAATGAATCCCGTCTATGATACCAATTCCTCTACCCGTATGCCTACCCATGATCGCTTGCGCATACAGCAAGTTAGGATTCATCATAGTAGATGTATCAATAAACCATGCTTTGCAATGAGCCAAAGCTGCTTGAGCGTAGCTTGTATCTTGAGTAAGTATATAAGCAGAAGCTAGACTGCCTACGATCTCACTCAATCTGATCAATGCTTCCCGATGTGCATTAAAATTATCAGGATTGGACATACCATCTCTACGGATATACGGTGCGCTATTATCTTCTGGATCTGCCCACCAATAATCTCCTTCTGAAAAGTAATCATGAATACCTCCTGTACTCCGTGCACTAGAGTTAGCTGTTACGGTAATCGGTTCTTCTTCTAAAAACCGATTGGCCTGTAGCAGCACCGTATCCTGTAGTGTTTGGACTACTTGATTATTAAAGGCCAGCTCATCCTCATTACAACTGATCAGACTAGACATCCCTAAAAAAATCAAAGGGAATAATATACTTCGTAGAAGTTTCATTTATCAGTTTATAGCTGATTGAAACTAAACAATAATTTGATTATAACAATGAAAGAAACGCTACAATGCCTTGTACAAAAATTAATACTTAAAAAATACTATACTAAGTTCAACACATACTAGCTCAATGAGAAACAACAATGACTTTAGATTGCTGCACATTCCCTCCTTGCATATTCAAAATATAAATCCCATCCTGAAATAAGGAAACATCTAGCGTTACCATATCCTGTGACTCAATAGATCTACTCAAAACTTTTCTACCACTTAAAGTAAACAGCTCAAGTAGATCGATATCGTTTATCATATTATCTATAGCAATAGTTTGGTTAGCAGGATTTGGAAATATTAATAAGTTGTCACTTGAGGATTCCAAGTTGCTTGTAGTTTGTATTTCCTCTATAATGAAATCAGCAAATAATACTTCCTCATCTCTAAGATCTTGAGCATTGATGAGACTCCGGTAAATTCCCCACTTAGGTCTCACAAATTCAGCATCTGGCCTCCAATTGATTATAGAGTCATCAGCGTAGGTAAAAAGCACCTCATCATCAGCACATCTTTTTATTACGATCTGATAAGTGCCAGCAGTACCATATTCGATTATCTCTGTAGCTTCTACCCACACGCCTAAGAAAGGTGCTAGATCTGTTCTTGTCAAGGTGATCTGATCATCCGTTTCGGCATAGCGCAATTCGAGGCGATCAGGATTACCCTTGCGAGTCGTCAAGGTATACATAGGCATACTTTCTAGTGAGCCTCCGACAGATTTTAGTTGGTGTAAGTGCGTGAAGTTTGGGGATGATTGAAATCCTGCGGCTAGTTTAAACTTCCACTTATAGATTACTTTTTCATTTTCTATTCCTAATAAATTATTAGGAGATTTGTCATAAGATTTTATCTCATTGCGCTGCCTATCAGAGTTGATACACCTATCATCATCTGGAGTTGTATGAATGAAGAATCTAAAAACATTTTGATCAAGGTCATTGTCAAAAACTTCGTCTATATGCTCTCCAAATGATTCGTGACTGCAATCAGGTGCTTCGATCGGCTTATTATCTGGAGCGAGTACTGAGGTAATTAAATTATATGTATCTCCTGGACCATCTGCACTTAGTACAACTTGACCATCTGCTTTTTGGATGAAAAGAAACAATGTTATTATGGCTATCAGTTTCATATATTTTCTTGTGGTAATCCTAGAACTATCCTCTCATTAATTCTTAAAATCCAACGACCTTCGACTTCCCGATTATAAACATTCTATATATAATGTATTAAAAATAGTAAGAAAACTATCTCGCATCTTACACTAGTGTTAAAGTGATTCAAGAATAACCTTCATGTTTACAGACAAAACATTGATAGCCAGATACCTCAGCTTTTTCTCATCCCGTAGCTAAGGTCCGCAGACTCAGAGAGTCGAGAGACTCCTCTGAGCTACAAAACGAGAAAAAGCCTGCCCTGAGGAATTTGAAGGGAGCTTCGTCCTGACTATCAAGCCTTTAGCTTCAACTATAAAAACCATTCTTAAATCACTTCATCTAATAATTATTTGAAAACATAAGTCGACTTAATATTTTTATATTCTAATATAAACATAAGATGCAATATATCATTCTCTACCTAACCCCACTAAACAAACTTAAACTTCTCAAATCAACCCCTGGAATATGATATCAAAATATTTTTTAATATGATATCTTTGCACCATGAATATTTCTTTTACTGATCAGCCATTACTTTTACTATTTGTAGTAGCGGCGGTGGGTTATTTTATCGGCAAGATCAGGATCAAAGGTAGCTCACTCGGAGTCTCAGCAGTTCTATTTGTTGGTTTGGCATTTGGAGCTATTGATGCTGATTATAATGTTCCTAATATCATATTCGAACTAGGTCTTGTATTCTTTGTATACTCAGTGGGCTTGAGTTCTGGACCAGCTTTCTTTAAATCATTCAAAAAGAATGGCATTAGAGATATAGCATTTGTGATCACCATGCTAATGGTCTCTGCTCTAGTCGCTGTTGGCATTTACTATTTACTTGGATTAGATGCCGCTTCTATTACAGGTATATATGCAGGTAGCTCCACTAACACACCGGCACTAGCTTCTGTCATAGACCTTGTGAATCAAAGCGAAGCCACAAACAGCAACTCGCTCATAGAAGCGCTAGTGATAGGATACACCTACTCCTATCCTATGGGTGTCATAGGCGTGATGATCGTTTTAAAATTTGCTGAGAAATTATTCAAAATAGACTATGAGAAGGAAAAAGAAACACTCCGTGGCAAGTACGCACTAGAAGAAAATCTAACCAGTCGAGCTATAAGAGTCACTAACCCTATCATGAATGGAAAAAGTCTACGAGACCTAAAAAAGGAAAGTGGATGGAATGTACTCTACAGCAGAATAGAAAATAAAGACGGTGTATCATTAAGCAACTGGGATACGAAACTGAATGTTGGTGATGATATAATGGTCGTGGGTAGTAATGAAATGTTGGATAAAGTACAAGCGACTATAGGGGAGGAATCAGACAATATTATCAAGTATGACCGGAGAGAATATGATGTGCGTATGATATTTGTGAGTAAAGAACATATGGCTGGCAGAAGTATCAACTCGCTAAATCTAAGTGAAAAATACAGTGCGATAATCACTCGAATAAGACGCGGCGATAGAGAGATCTTAGCCAAAACAGACACTGTCCTGGAGGTGGGAGATAGGATACGCTTCGTGGCTCGCAGAGATGACTTAGATAAATTAGCAGATCTTTTTGGAGACTCCTACTTCAAAAGTTCGCAGGTTAACCTGTTTTCTTTTGGGCTCGGCATAGCACTAGGTTTGTTGCTAGGTACTATCACTTGGCCACTACCAGGAGGCGTCTCATTTAAGCTAGGCATGGCTGGCGGGCCGCTGATCGTCGGCTTACTTCTGGGTGCTCTACGTCGGACTGGTCCGATCATATGGACTCTACCCTACGGAGCTAATGTGACCTTGAGACAGATGGGACTAATATTTCTTCTAGCTGTTATCGGTCTGCGATCAGGGAATACTTTTCTTAACTCGCTCGGCGCTGGGTCGGGATTATTGATCTTTGCAGCGGGCTCTTTTTTAAGTATGGTGGCTGCTTTTTTTAGCTTGATCATTGGCTATAAATTATTTAAAATTCCATTTTCTCTATTGCTTGGCTTTATGTCTAACCAACCGGCCATCTTGGATTTCGCTACAGATATGTCGAAAAACAATGTGCCTCTGATCGGTTATTCGCTGATGTTTCCCATCGCTCTCGTTATGAAAATACTATTTGCTCAGGTGTTGTATATATTATTAAGTTAGCAGTTAGCTATGCAAGTTATCTACTCGCATCTGTTTGACTAGACTTACCTTAAAAGCGCAACAGATCCATAAAACGTATTGGATTCTCCATTGATAAAATCTACCTCGATCCTGTAGATAAATATATCCGGAGATAAACCAGCACCATCCCAGGCATCACCTTCAAAGACGAGACCACCCCATCTATCATATATTTTCATATCATAAGACAACACTTCATCATCTGGTGCAAAGGGAAGGAAGAGGTCATTGACCCCATCATCATCGGGGCTAAAAACATTCGGAATAAAAACATCAAAATGAATTATTTTCAATAAAAGCAAGCTATCACAACCGAGCGAAGAAGAAACAGAAAGTGAATATTCCCCCTCAGCTGTATATAGCTGGTCTGCCAACTGATATGATTCTCCAGGTGCAATGGTCACCTCAATGGTATCCTCGTCTATACCGATAACTTCTAATTGTAAGGCGACTATGCTATCACAGTTGTTCTTAGTTTTTATAGTATCCAAATAAAAGCCAGCGTCAGTCAATTCTAATTCGCCAAAAGTAAAAACGTCCCCAGTGCAAATAGATAAGGTATCAGCACTATTAAAAGTTGGGATGATGTATTCGTATGGAGTTGACACCCTGCATGATGTGCCGCTTAAGATCCTGACTTGATAAGAGCCTTCCCCATAATTTTGTGCCATCTCTGCAGAGGACTCCCCTACTAGAGCTACTCCCTCAAGATACCATTGGTAATTGAGATCAGGATCATTAGGTACAGAGAGCGTAAAATTCTGGTTGCAAGGGTGTAAGTTTTCAGTGATCAGCAAATCAAAAGATTCTAGATCTATCAATAATAAATTATCAAAGTAATAATATATAGCTACCGTACTTTCTACAGGATCACAATCTGGACCTATCGCAATAGCTGCGATGTCAGTATCAGGTACTAGATCAATAAATGCTTTTACCCAGCTATTACCCATACCTCCAGAAACCTGAACATCCCCGAGTTTAACCCAATCAGGGCTTTTGGAAGGGCAACCAAAAGTTACGTCACCAACACCAAAAGGTAGAAACTCGCAACTAGGTGTCCCAAACAGTGATACATTTATCGGTGGAGATGTCAGCGGGTCCGAAAATCCAAGATCAAATTGTAATCGATATAAAGAGTCAGCCTTAAGTGGGCTAAGTAAACAAGCACCTGCATACTCTTTCCAATAAGCATCCAAAGTATCCATACTTGCTAATCTCCCATCCCGAAAGCCTAAAATACCCTGCCCATCTGGAAATGGCCTAGGAGGAGGATACTCATTTAAACCAGTGTAGCCACACAGATGAATAAAATCCGTTGTAGGCCCCGACGCTTGTATCCAATCTGTCGCACAATAGAGCTGACTTCTGTCATCAGGGCAGCAGTCCAATTTTTCAAAAGAGGGGTTAGGTATAAGAGATGTCGATGTAATAATCTGACAAGCGCAGTCACTATCGTTTAGATCTATCAAGTTATCATTATCATCATCTATTCCGTTTGCACAAATTTCTGATTGGCCTGTTAGCAAACAAGGAATTATACTTAATAAGAAAACTGGAATGAACTTGAACATCTAAATATTATCTCTATAACGCTACTACAAGATACTATTCATTGGATATTTTATTTGTTAGTATTAAAAAAAAGGAACGACCAATACATTGATCATTCCTTTTTACATCTTAGTAGAACAATATTAATTTATTTTCATTGCGCTTATTATTCGATATTAGAATAAGATTAAAGTGCGAACTACTTAAGCATTAATGCTTTGGTCAAATAAACTTACTGGACCAATATGCGTGTTCAGCATTAAAAATTACTGCCATCCCTAGCTCCGAATTTGAAATTCCAACTTCCAAGTGTTGAGGTAGAAGTCGGAAGTGGTGTAACTAATTCTAACTCAGCTTTGGGTGTTGCTACTTCAATTGTTTTAAAATTATTTGGCACCTTAATTATTGGCTCTTCGAAGATTCGTATATTATTTTCAAAAGTCCCTTTTCTTGAAATAGCATTTTGAATACGCCAATCTAATTTATCAGATAAATTAATTTGAGAGACGTGAGTTATATTATTACTATTGGCAGCAAGTATATCCTCAAATGAAAAAACTTCCTTATTTGCAGTTAACCAGTCATTAGAATTCACCTTTTCTATAACGGCATCTAAAGTAGTATTAGACCAATCTAACGTTTCTTGATTATTATTTAAAATTTTCAATACGCTTGGCTCTTCCATGAATAGCCTAAACATACTGATCATTTCTAAAGAGAGATAATCAATTTGATGAATCGGACTAAGTTTTAAATCACTATTTAATGAGTTAGTATTTTGTCCATGAACTAGTGTAGTCGAAAGTAGTAAAACAACTGTGACAAAAGAAAGAATTGAATTTTTCATAATTACTCATATTAAGGTTAACAAATAAACTATTGCATACTCAAATATACAATTAATATTTTAATTATAATAGTATTACTATCATATTTATTATATTTACTTTTTTAAATAAAAGCTTCTCTAGTCTTCTCTTTTCTACTTGAAATTAGGACCATTTGAACAAGTCAAATTTCTTATTTTGAAGTTGACAAGAATCTATAATTAGTGAGTCAATACTAGAAGTTAGGGGATGGATAATATTTGGTCTTTTGGTGACACAAAGAACTTTCAATATTATAAAAAACAATCTCTTGGCTCTCCCCAATCTATTTTCAAAGAAAGGAGTCATCCGCACAAAGCGGATGATGCTACGTGGAGTTTCTACATCTTATCATAAGATTAGACTTAATCTCACAATAATAGCTTTTGAAGGATATTACACCATCTTGAACGCTACACGCACATCAATACCAATAATCAAAACAGACTGCTATTCTATTTATGAGTTTTACTCCATGACCTTACAGAAGGTACATTACACACAACAACCCCACTACACCTAATACTACAGCATATGGGAATGCCATTTTTACCATTTTACCATATGATAAATTGATCAATGGTGCTAAGGCAGAAGTAAGTAGGAAGAGAAATGCCGCTTGCCCGTTTGGTGTCGCAACACTTGGTAAGTTTGTTCCTGTATTAATCGCGATCGCTAATTTTTCATATTGTAGGCGAGACAGCTCTCCTGCTTTAAAAGCAGTTTCTATTTCATTAATATAAACGGTCGCAACAAAAACATTATCGCTAAGAGCAGATAAAATACCATTTGCAATGTAGAACATAGTCGGCTGCATATCTATATCCATAGCAAGCGCGTATTCTATAACTGGCTTAAATAAATGTTGATCATGAATCATTGCCACAATCACAAAAAAGACAACCAGTAAAGCAGTAAAGGGTAATGCTTCTTCGAATGCTGGACCTATGCTATGCTCATCTGTAATGCCCATAAATGCCGTTTGCACTATTATTAAGGCTAAGCCTATGAAACCAACTGGAGCCAAATGCAATCCTAATCCTATAACAAGTAATATCATAGCAAAGGCCTGCACCTTAAGTCTATATTTTTCTTTTTCAGTGCGATTATTATCTTCTATTATGGTGTAGTTTAAGATAATAGTCCTTGCCACATCAGGTAACTTTGCTCCAAAACCAAACAGTTTATACTTCTCCAGTAGCACCGTTGTTATTATACCAGCGAAAAAGACGGGAATTGTAATAACATCCATTTGTAGAAAAAATTCGACAAAATCCCATCCCATTTTTTCACCAATTAAAAGATTTTGTGGTTCACCCACTAAAGTCATTACGCCACCAAGAGCCGTACCTACGACCCCATGCATAGTTAGGCTACGTAGAAAACTGCGAAACTGTTCGAGGGTCTCTCCACTTAATTGGGTACGATCAAGAGCTCCATCTTCATCTAGATCCATATCACTAGAATGAATCTTATGATAAACTCCATAAAATCCAACAGAAACACTTATCAAAACAGCGGTAACTGTCAATGCATCTAAGAAAGCAGAAAGAACAGCAGAAAGAATTACAAAGAGAAGTGACAGCACCATTTTAGATTCTACCTTGGTGAAGATCTTGCTGAAAATGAACATCAGCAGAGGTTTCATAAAGTAGATTGCGGCAACCATGAACATCAGCAGTAAAATAACTTCTAGGTTTTGCTCTACCTCATGATAGGAGTGTTCTGGCGTTGTAAGACCTAATGCTAGTATCTGTATGGCTAGCAATCCTCCTGATATCAGCGGATAACATTTTAAGGCCATAGCAAGCGTAAAAATAAATTCTGCTATAAATATCCATGCCGTTATAGTGGGACCTAATGTGTAGTAAGAAAATATATTAAAGATCAGAAAACCTAATATCGTGTACTTATACCATTGTGGACTATTTCCTAAAAAATATTTCAGCATAGTTATGTTTAAATTTGACTTTTGATAAAAATATTATAAGCTAATTACAGTAAATTATAAATGTTCTTTCCAGCACTAATTCTTTAATAGGTAATAGCTAATTGATCGAAAACGTATAAGAAAACTGGTTCACTATTTCTTTAACAATAAGAAAATAAAGTGCTACCTATTACTTTAAATAATCGAATACATCTATACAATCCTAAGTGTCATCCACATTTGAAAAATAACCTTTTACTCCATCATGACAAGTAATCGCAAATAGTATTGACGTATCCAAATGATCCGAGGTGCCTTCTATTATAATTTCTTTATCAACAACAAACTCATGGCGCCGGTAAGGAGTTTTGGTGATACTGTTAATGAGCTTTCCTCCATGAAATACAAACTTGTACTTATAACCTAAATTCTTAATTTCACTTATACTATTTAAAAGACTAGTAGGCATAGTAACTTATTTAGTGCTAAAATATATTGCAAGACACATCATTACCAGGTCATAGATTATTACAAAAGGCTAAATAGATTTCTTCTCTATCTTTTTTTGGTTCTATTTCAATGCTCTCGGCAATATCTATACAACCTTCTTCCTTGGTTCCTAGTAAGATCTTAGCTAGGCCTCGATTAAATATTGCATTACAATCATCTTCATAATAGTCTAGATAATTATCGAATTCTTTAATCGCTTTTTCATACTCCCCGTAAGTTAACGCAAGACCTCCTTTAAGAAAGTGATTTTCTTTTCCCACCTTATTATTTGAACCTGTCAAATTTAGATCGGATAGAGCACTCTCATAATTACCTAGTGTTTTTTGCAACAAACTGTAATTATGCCGTGCCTCTAAGTAGTCTGGATTCTTGTCAAGTGCTTTACTATAGTTGGCGCTAGTAAGGTCTGGCTTACCAAGATGCTCGTTTAATTTAGCTAGCGTGAAGTAGAATACAGATATATCTTCATTGAGGCTAATTGCTGTTGTAAGATCTTTTTCAGCATTTTCTAGATCGCCAAGAAGTTTATAGGCCACCGCCCTATTGTGATAGGCTAATGGAAAATCAGGCATGAGCTTAATAGACTTGGTAAAGTAATCAATAGACTCTTTTAAGTTATTTTCTTTAAGCGCTATTAGACCTTTGATATCATAGACGATTCCTGATGTACTTTCTGATTCATCAAGTTCCAACAGTATCTGCTCTGTAGTCTTTATATCATTTATACTGAGTGCGTGAATAGCTTCCATCAACATAGAATCTTGAGAATGTAGGTCAATCACTTTTTCGATATAATCATTATAGTAGTTCCCTTGTACGGGTGATTTACTAAAGCTGGCTAGCTCACTATTAAAATCATATCCATATTGTTTTTTCTCGAAGTATCTAAATCTAGATGACATACTGATATACATATTTGCAAATGGATTGAGATGTCTTGCGAGTGCAAGGTCCTTATCTCGTTCTACTGGCTGAGCTAACATTTCGTATACTAATGCTCTCTTGATATATGCTTCTGCATTTGCTGGGTCTAGCTCTATGTAGTTGTTGAGCGCACTGATTGCTGCATTATAGTTGCCCTGCTTTACATGAATATCTGACTCTACGAACTGATTAAACTGTGCATTAGAGGTAAATATGCTCATAGCAACCACGGACAGTGTTAGTAGTAGTTTAGCCATTTTAGAATATGATCTATGTAAATTCATAATATTTAAATTTTTATTTATTGAGAACCTCTTATAATACATTCCTACTAATCAAGTTTGCAGAGGCGCCTCTATATTCATTATACGAATTACTTGACAAATAGAGCATAAATAGCCTTTGACCCGTAATTAGATCAAATACTCACCATACTAGATTTATCGTGAATTAAGCTGACGACCCTTTATCCATATCTTCACCTTTATTGAATTTTTATAAGTCATTATCAGTATTTATCTCTCACCACAAATATAATCTAAACTATTACAAATAGTAGTAATACTATCATTAATGAATCTTATGCTAATCATAACATTAACTTATACGATATGGTCTTTTAGCGACCTATGAAACATCTAAATAGCGCATAAAAAAAACAGGATCACTACTTCAAGTAATCCTGCTATTAATCAATTAAAAAAATCTATATTAACTCAATTTATAGAACGATTCCTCTTCGTCACAACAGGTTTTATATTAGAATCCGTATCCATCATCATAGGCATGCTTCCGTCGGTAATTATAACTTTTGCATTCGATGATTTAGCCAATTCCTGAAATGCTTCAATAGATTTGAATTGAAGTATTTTGGCATTTAGTCCTTCTGCTATGATAAGTTGAGCGTCACGAGTACCCTCCGCTTCTATTCTTTGTTTATCTGCTTGTCTTTTTGCCTGCTCTAGCACAAACTCCATCTGCTGCGCTTGTTGCTCCGCCTCTAGCTTAGACTCTATAGCAACAGCTAGACTTCTAGGTAATTGAATGCTTTTTAAGAGGACAGCCTCCACTTCTATACCTTTTCCATCCATAAGCGTCATCATCTGTTCTCTGATAGCCTTTTCTATTGTAGATCTTTCACCCGTATGCATATCCTTAGCATAGAATCTAGATGTTACATCTGCCACGGCTGACCTAAATACAGGCATGATAACATTCCTCTCATAATCAGGACCAATATTTCTCAGTAAGTCCGGTGCTTTCTTACCATTGACATTATATAAAATTGATACCTCAGAACCAATCGTAAGACCCTCCTTTGAAGGAATATTAAGCCCTACTTCAAGATTTTCTGTCTGCGTCGATATTTTAATAATTCTAGTGAAAAATGGATTAAATAACTTAACACCACTTTCGTATGTATTGTCCGAGTACTTACCTAGTTTCCGCTTGACTCCTACCTCACCTTCTCTTATAGTTACACAACTTGTGACAAGCATAGTAGCTAAACCTAATAGTATAAGATTAAAAACTTGTTGCTTTCTCATGTGAATTAATTTTTGAGTTAATAATATATTTCATCCTACAACATGATCTCGAAAGCTGTAAATCAATATAAATTTTATCACTGCTTTCTTATGATACTATAACAAGGAGTGAGAAAAATTTGTTTGACAAGATCAATTAATAAGATATATGGATATCATTAACGATTGTATGTCGAATAAAAATTGGCAGTTACTGGATATTCAATTTTAGATTTCACATTCTTATAAAAATGTTGTTATGAACTATGCTATTTTATTTTGCTTGTAGATCTATGCATGGCTAATTTTTAAGTAACTCTACGAACAGAAGTGCTACAAGTATTCAACAATATTTATATTTATAATCTCAACCATAGATTACATTTATGAATTTCACTTTGAACCAGTTAAGAATCTTCTTGCAAATAACGAAGAGTCAAAGTATTACGAAAGCTGCTGAAGAATTATTTCTTACACAACCAGCAGTTTCTATTCAACTTAAAAAATTCCAAGAGCAATTCTCAATTCCGCTGACGGAAGTGATTGGAAGACGTTTATTCATTACGGATTTTGGAAAAGAAATTGCCAAAGCTGTAGAAAAAATACTTTCAGAAATAGAGGCTATCAATTATCAAAGCCTTACCTATGAGCAACTACTAGCAGGAAAACTAAAGATCTCCGTTGCCTCTACAGGAAAGTATGTCATGCCCTATTTCCTATCAGAATTTGTCAATGAGCACAGAGGAATTGATCTCACTATGAACGTAACTAATAAATCACTAGTTATTAAAAGTTTAGAAAATAATGAAGTAGATTTTGCACTTGTATCTATAGTTCCGAATGAAATAGATACCCACAAAATCTCTTTGTTACAAAATAAATTATACCTGATCGGTAGTAAGAAATTTGGCCTTCAAAAGCCTAAAAATATAAGAGACATATTTAAGAAGTACCCACTCTTATTCAGAGAAAAAGGATCAGCTACTAGAAATGTCATGGAAGAATTTATAGCAAAACAAGAACTTCCAGTATTTAAGAAAATGGAACTAACATCGAATGAAGCTGTAAAGCAAGCAGTAATCGCTGGATTAGGTTATTCCGTAATGCCGATTATTGGCCTAAAGGACGCACTTACTAACAATGACTTAGAGATTATTCATTACAAAGGGTTACCTATCTATACAAACTGGAATCTTGTATGGCTAAAATCTAAAAACTTATCCCCAATAGCTGAAGAATTTTTAAAATATATAAAAGCCAATAAAGAGCGAATCAAGCAAGCCAATTTTAATTGGTATGAATCTTACTAAATAAGTTATAAAACTGCAGAGACTACTTAAGTATCCTGCAGCTTATTATCAGAGCCACTACAAACCTTCTTACCCCGACTTAGCCATAGAAGGAGTATTATTGATCTAATTATTTATTATTCTTAATACACTTGTAGATAATGAACTTGTCATTCTCAGCTACAACTTCTACAGTCGAAAATAAAGGTGTCAAATGTGTTTTATAGTTTAAATGCTTACTGGCAACTACTTGTAGATTCCCATTGATTTTAAGACATTTATGACACTCCTTAAATAACTGGATAGCTATCTGAATATTTACTTCATACTCGAAGTGGAATGGAGGGTTTGATACGATCACATCAAAAGAACCCGCTTCAAATTCAGAAAGGTCATTGTTATAGTGATGATGAATGTTATCTCCGTCGATGTTTAATTTAGCAGACTCTACTGCTAAAAATGAATCATCTAGCAAATGGATTTCGGCTTCTGGATTTTTTTGCTGAATCTCCTTTCCTATAACTCCGTTACCCGATGCAAGATCTAGAATTTGTTTATCACTTGATTTTATTTCTAGGTGTTCTACAAAATACTGTGTTGCATAATCTATGTGTTTAGCAGAAAACACTCCCCAATATTGCTTGTAAGAATTACTCTTGTATTCCAAGTCATCAATGATCTCTGATCTCTCGACTTGCTTCTTCTTAGAAAGAATAAGCAATCGAGATTTTTTAACCGCTTTACTCTGCTCTACACTTTCGAAGTATTTACCTGATATCTCTAACAGCTTGGGTGTGAAATGACGAGTCATGAAAGCAATAACGACCGTTACTTCATCAGAAGAATTGTGCGCGATCTGCTCCAGGTAAACTTGGAACAAAGCCAAGGACTTTGGAGCTTTCATGATTGCAAATTCTATTTTCTCTTCTATGCCTTCGATCGGATTAGCAAACTGAGGAAGAGGTAGTTTATTCGCACTAAGATTTAGGTAAATTGCTTTTTCTTGACTTTTGTTAGCTAAGATAACTGTAGGGCTATACGCGCTTAGATGGCAACTCAAATATCCAAACCTGTCATTATAAATTGCAATTCGCTTTGGCTTGTCGTCTCCGCTATTAAAATTACTCAAGAGATATTCGTCAGCGGCACTGTGAGACCTTAGTGATCTATCTGCAGAATGATCATATCTTTTAATGACGAAGGTTTGTTTTGAATCTATCATGAATACGAAGAGCTACCTAAAATTAGAAGCCGCTAAGGTAGCTGGATTAAAGTCAATTGGAGTGTTAATTACTTTTAAATTTAAGATCATACTCTACTACGGTCACTATCATGTCTATTAGTTTCTAATCCAATTTCATTTCCATAATAGGCAAATACCTATCCTTGATGGAGCTTTTCAATTTGCCAATTACTTTAAATCCATTTTTACTATAGAATTTTTCTGCATTGGGGTCAGCATCTAGCGTAATGCGTATATAGCCAGCAGTTCGGATTCGGTCTATACAATCTACGATCAGTATTTTCCCATATCCTTTTCCAATATACTTTGGCTCCACAAAGAGATAATTGAGTTTTACTGCAGTTTCACTCTCTGTTCCAAAAGCATAAAACCCAACTAATTGATCATCTACTACAAGTTTGAAGATTTGATTTTCCTCAATGTATTTTTTTGTTATAGTTAGTTCTTCTACCCATTTTCCTATTTGCGCTTCGCTATAACCCCAGTAGGACTTTGACCTCAAAGTTAGTTTGGTCAGAGTATTAGCATCCGTAGTTAGAGCTTCTTGGGTATTCATGCTATAGCCTTGTTTTTGTCTATCCATTCAAGGACACTAGGATATATCTCTCTTGATGCATTTCTGGAGTGAAGGATTCGGCCGTGGTCATAGTTTTCTTCATAGCCTGTATCCTTAGAACAGTAGAGCAATTCATTTAATGGATTGTGGAATAAGGCTAGAAACTCTCGGCATGCTTCTGCAGGGGCAATAAGTTTATCTCCTCCTCCAAAAATTGACAAAATCGGTATACGGATAGTCTTCATCATAACTAAATAGTCTACACCCCTTTCTCCGCAAAAAGTTTGGCTCAAATTCCAATCGAACCATTGCTTCATGGTGAAATATTTTTCATTTTCTTCTCTGCCTATCTTTACTGCAGGCACTCGACCTAGTAGCTTACTAAGATATTTGCCAAACCATATTTTAGCATAGTTAGATCTAGTATTAGCTGCTCCAAACGCTTGGCAAGCAAACATGGATATGCTGCTAATTTTACGCTGATAACTAGGGTAATTGAGTAGCGCAATTGTCAAACAGATGCCACCACCACTGTGCGTAATACAATCGACCTTCTCAACCTTTGCTATTTCAAATAAGTAATCAAAGATCAACTTAAAGTCACCTTTACCAATCGTCTCGAAATTAATTTTTTCTTTCACCTGAGAACTTTCGCCATGACTTCTCCACTCAAAGACCCAGCAAGTAAAATTTTTCTCTACAAGATATTCTACGATTCCACTCATGACCTTTCGATTAGAAAATGTACCATGAGTTAGTAATATATTTCTCTGATTTCCTTTAGTATCTGGCAAATATTTCCACAATGCTAAATGGTCATCTTTTCCAACACTTACTTTGATCAACTTTTCTATCATGTTAATTCCCCTGATGTATTCAGTCAATATAGATACCTGAATTCCTAGAAGTAATTTATATCACGGAGTAGCATTCTTGTTCGCAAGCACATAGGTAGCTTTTAGTTTAGTAGCTGAGCTTCCGCCTATCATTACATCAAATTCTCCTGGCTCGACTATATACTTTCCTTGATTATCATAGAAGCCTAATTCCTTATCTGTCAGTTCGAAAGTCACCGTCTTAGATGCTCCTTTGACAAGAGAGATCTTCTCGAATCCTTTCAGCTCCTTCACAGGTCTAGTGACACTTGCAAATTTGTCTCTGAGGTATAACTGGACTACTTCCTCTCCATCATGATCACCAGAGTTAGTTACAGTCACAGACGCTTGATTACCAACCAATGAAATCTCAGAATAATCAAAAGTCGTGTAGCTTTCTCCATGACCAAATACGTAAAGCGGCTTTACAGATTCATCAGAATAATGCGACCAAAAAACTAGATCTACCGGACCAGGTCTACCAGTATTTTTATGATTATAATAAATAGGGACTTGTCCTACGCTTCTCGGAAAAGTCATCGGCAGCTTACCTGATGGATTGTACTCGCCGTATAGCACGGATGCTATCGCGTCTCCACTCTTAGTACCTAGATGCCAGGTCTCTAGTATCGCAGGAATGTTTTCTGCAGCCCAAGGAATTGCCAATGGTCTACCATTCATCAATACTAGGACTATATTTTTATTCACTTTGAAAACAGCCTCTAACATTTGTTGTTGTAGACCTGGAAATCCTAACTCCGCTCTACTCCTCCCCTCGCCAGTCTGCAAGCCATGCTCACCTAGCACCATGATCACCACATCAGAATTCTTCGCTAACGCCACCGCTGCATCTATACCTGCCGGATCATCAGTGTTGACCCCCAGCTCATGGACGAAATGCTGTTGCCCTTCGAATATTTTCACACCATGCTCAAAGGTTATATTCTCACTAGTCCTTGCCTCTAATGCCTCCTTTACAGATACGGCAGTATTATCGTCCGCTGTGATTCGCCAGTTGCCCAATGGACTATTTTTTTCTGCTGCCAGCTCGCCTATCAAGGCTATTTTTTTGCCGTCAGACTTGAGTGGTAAGAGTTTGTTTTCATTCTTCAGCAATACGATAGACTTCTTAGCCATATCCAAAACCGCATCCATATGTGCTTCGTTATAGATCAGCTCCTTCTCTTTGGCAGGGTCACAATACTTATAAGGATCATCCAGTAACCCTAGGTCTTCTTTTAATTGTAGGATACGTTTTACAGCATCATCTATATATTTTATATCCACTCTACCGGCTTCTACTAGCGACTTAAGATGTTGCACATAGAGCCTCGATTCCATATCCATATCACTCCCGGCAATAGCTGCTAGCTCGGCTGCTCGCGCACCATCTGCTGCATAGCCATGAGGAATCATCTCACCTATCGATCCCCAGTCAGAGACCATCACCCCTTCGAATCCCCACTCTCCTTTCAGTATCTCTCTTTGCAAGTATTTATCTGCGGTGGCAGGGATACCATTCAGCTCATTGAATGAATTCATAAACGTAGCCACCCCCGCATCTACAGTTGCCTTGAAGGGAGGCATAATAACATTATGCAGCGTAGAAGTACCCAGGTCCGCCGTGTTATAATCCTTACCACTCTCAGCAAATCCATATGCAGCAAAGTGCTTAGTACATGCCGCAATTGTATTATCAGCGCTCAGATCATCTCCCTGAAACCCTTGGACCCGTGCTATCGCAACCATGCTACCTAGGTAAGGATCTTCGCCCGCGCCTTCCATCACTCTACCCCATCGAGCATCTCTACTGATATCTACCATCGGCGCAAAAGTCCAGTTGAGTCCTACCGCAGAAGCTTCTATGGCCGCTATGCGCGAAGATCGCTCAATAGTCTCCATATCCCAGCTCGCAGCTTCTGCCAGTGGTATAGGCGATATCGTCTTATAGCCATGTATGACATCATTAGCAAAGACTAATGGGATGCCGTTAGGAGAGTTTTCGACTGCTAGCTTTTGCATCGCTCTTACTTGCTCCGCTCCCGTCACATTAAGCATAGAACCTACTTGCCCATTTTTTATCTGATCATACTTTACCTTAGTGTCACCGTCAGCAGGCGCAGGTCCTGTCACATCAAAGAAGCCTGTATATTGATTCATCTGCCCTATCTTTTCTTCGAGGCTCATCTTACGCATCAAGGTAGCTACACGAGATGTGTCCAGATCAGGCGCATTTACGTTAGCTAGTTTAGCAACCGTGCAACCAGAAATTATTATCGAAAAAAGTAGTAGTGAGATTAGTTTATTCATTGAGACCAATTGTTAGCAGTCTTAACCTAAGACCTTACCATGAAAAAAAGTTGAATATAACCAATTCAGAATTTTAATTTGTCTAAATCCTGAACAGATTGATTTGCAATCAACCTAAGACCTACTGATTATCATTTTTCATATAAATGACATGGCACGAGGGAAAGTGGGATATAAATACTTAAAATCGAGTAGCACAATGCTGTTATAAACTACTCTAGTCCAGGAGCAATCTAGTTTTATGAAATTTCTTAATTGTGAAGTATAGCGTTAACTTCTTATTCAACAATCTCTAATAAAGAAATGGACTACTCCACTTGACTTCTTCTGTGATATTCTGATCAGTAAGTAGTTTTAAGAAGTCAACCAATGCCGTTTTCTCGACTTGGGACATTTGCATTCGTTTCACAGCATTACCCTTCATCAATGATGGATGCAGATTGTCATTCATCTCTATACCAGCATCATAAAAGTCAACTACCTCTTCTAAAGTTGCAAATCGACCATCATGCATATAAGGAGCACTTAGTTCAACATTGAGGAGACCCGGAATCTTGAATTTTCCGATGTCTTTAGCATCTTGAGTATGTTGAAAAAGTCCTTTGTCACTAGGGTGTAAAGACAGACCATTGTTAGCCACCGTTGCATTTATTCCAGTAGATTGGTCGTCTACAAAATCTATATTACTTCTATGGCAAGAGCCACAGTTGTGTACAAAAAGTTGTAACCCAAGATCGTTCTTGATCTTACCTACCACAGAATCACCGGTTATGTAATTCAACTCACCAAAGACCTCTGTTTCTAGCACTGTATTGACAGAACTGATAGAATTCATAAATACCTCTAGTGCCTCTAATACATTATCCTCTGTTATTTTGGAACTGCTATACGCTTTTTGACTAAGCACCTGATAATATTCCTTTTCGTTCAAGATGTCTACAATATCATTCAGCTCCATACCCATCTCATTAGGATTATTAATTGTTTCTTTCAGTTGTTCCTTTATAGAGGTGGTTCTCTCATCCCAAAATAATCCGGCTGTCTTGCTCTTGCTATTAGAAGTATTGTCATATTGTCTCCCGAAGCTTCTAAACGAACCTAACGCAATAGAGTTACGGTGAGTCATATTATCATGATCTCCGACACTCAAAGCACTATCATCTGCAAAAGCTAGCGATTGCTCATGGCAACTGGCACAGGATACTTTTTTCGTAGCAGATAGATCTTTATCATAAAAAAGCACCCTACCTAGGGTAGCTATATGATCCGTCTCTATACCTGCTTCTAGATTGCCAAAACTATAGGAATATGGTAGATTTGGAATATCTAGGTACTCACTCAAGATCTTAGAGTCGTCCAAAGAATACAAATCAGCTTGCTCGATTTCACTATTCATATCAGACTCGCAGGCTACTGCGAATGCTACTATTGCGGATAATAAGATGATTATATTTCTTTGATTCATGATTTACGATTTATTACTAAGTCATAATAGAGCAAAAATTGTGCTCTTCTATGTCTGTTAAGTTAGCAATAATCCTAGAAATGCTAAAATATTGATCCTAATTACAATGACTAATTCATCTTGATGTCATGATGGCTACCTTCTTTAATGTGAGACTACGGGATAGAATTAATACAGTAAGGTTTCTTAACTGGTCTATTTTGAAAATCTAGTTAGTTAAAACCTCCCACTCGTCGACAATCTTAAAATCTCTAACCGCCAGTATCTTCCCGAACTGTAGAAATACAAACTCGCTCTGATGAGGTCTAAGGAATACGAAATCATCCACCTCTAGTTGAGCTTCTGGAGATATATTGACCATAGTCTGGTTAGTCGATGCGCTATAGATCGAATTCTGAGAAGCGCCTTTAGGAAAACAATAATCAGCTTTCCAAAACCCACCATAGATAAAATAGGAACGTTTGTTTTTAGTGCTTAAGAGATTGAGCGATGACTTTAATTTCTCTAATCCTGGTATCTGCGTACCCTCCATTTTTTTGAGTACTGGAGTGGCGATGTAACTGGCTGGTACATAATCATCAAGCGTAGGAATATCAAATGTCGTAGGCTTAACCAAACACGACCCTGCCGATATATCATTTAATGGTGAGGTATCTCCCATGTGCAAATTAATGGTAGGACTCCCAGCTCCATTGAAGGTCAAATTATCTCTCCACAGTAAGGGAAATTTATTTTTGATAAGGCTTTTGCACTGATCGTAAAAATCATTAGCTAGTTGTAAAGACCTACTCTGTGATCTTACTATAGAAGGCAATTTCACAATATGCGGATCATAACCCATCAACCCACTTAGGCTTACATATTCACTATTAGATTGAATGAGCTGCAGGGCTTCATGCAGAGATTCTACAGTATCGAATCCTCCACGGTGTAAGCCTACATCTATCTCTATATTTAGTCTTATCTCCTTGCCTAGCTGCTTGGCCATATCTATGTACTGACATACCCGTGCTGTCGTATCTACTAGCCATTGCACCTGTGCGTAAGGATCAAATCCTTGAGCACTAGGCCTAAGAGTATCATAAAAATACTTGGCAGTCTTCACGGGCATGGGCTTCCCCATCAAGACATCGACTTCCTTTCCATAATGCTCAGCTACGTGAGTCAAGAATGGTTGATGAAAAACCATAAGATCATTCGTGCCATATCGTTGCATGACATGATCGACTAATGATAATGAGGGTAAGGATTTCAAGACTATTCTGTATACCGTATCTCTTGAGATGGATTTTTTGAGAACGTCAATATTCTTGTCCAGTCTATCTAAATCGACAAGCAGAAAAGGAATAGACCTATCGTGATCTCTCAGCATCTGATTTAACTGCCTAAAATAATTTTCGTTTATCTGTTCTGCCATGAGTCTAAGTGGTCATGACGGATTGTTCTACTCCAAATAACTTACTTAAGTATGGCGTCACGAATATGCCGTCAGGATCTTGCTGAGCGCGATGATCCATAAACTTAGAGAACGATGGGTACAACTCAGCTACATCCTCAGAACTCAGTGTATTGATCTTACCCCAGTGTGGTCTTCCACCATAACTTCTAAATATTTCTTCTAATGCTCCGAAGTATGCCCGGTGATCTTTCTTCGCATAGATGTGGCAGGCTATGTAAGCAGAGTCACGCTGATAGGCAGGGCTCATATATATGTCATCTTGCTTAACCACTCTACTCTCGAATGGGTAGTGAACATCAAATTTCTTAGAGTTGACCACTTTCATGACTTCTTTGAATACCTCTTGATATGATTCGGCCGGCACGTTATATTCCATCTCTTTGAATTTAACCAGTCGCTGAGTAGCATATATGTTGTGACTGTCATGGATCTTACTCGACCCGCTGATCAACTTAGCAGAAACCTTGGCTACGAATTCGTTCTTAGAAGGAAAGGCATTGGCCAGTTCGCAGAGTATTTTCAACCCATAATTCTCTATCACATACTCGGTCCAGTAGTTAAATAATCCTACTGTGTCGGTCTCTCCTTGCTCTACCAGATTAGAAGACTTGGTCAAGGCGACATCAGTGTAGGTCATCCAATAGAATTCGAAATTACGATTGGCCTCATTTCTGTTATCCCAATCTGCAAGCACGTCATTTATATTTTCCTTCTTATTGACGATAGCAAGTTTGTAGGCTGGTATACACTGAATGGTCACCTCGGCAATAATACCAAGCATCCCAAGTGATACCTGAGCTGCTTTGAATAGATCCTTGTTTACTGCTTCGCTACATGATACTATCTCTCCTTTACCATTCACAAATTTTAGTCCGATGACTTGCGTACTTATGGTGCCAAACTTCTTACCAGTCCCATGTGTGCCTGTACTGATCGTACCTGCTATGGATTGCACATCTATATCACCTAGATTTTCCATGGCAAGTCCTTGCTCATAGAGCAGCTCTCCTAGCTTGTCAAGTTTTGTTCCTGCTTTTACTGTAGCTGTATGGTTTACTTTATCAACGGTGATCAGCCCTTGGTATTTATCTAAACTGATGCTGATGCCATCTGTAGCGCATATGGCGGTAAATGAGTGACCCGTACCGATCAACCTAATTTTTTTCTTTAGCTCTAATGCCCTGACAACAACTTGTTGTATGGCTTCTTCACTATCAGGATAAACTACCTCCGAAGGATCCCAAACAATATTACCAGCCCAATTTTTCATGTTTAAGTATTTCTTAAGCTAGATAAGCATTTAACCTGAAACAGATGGAAGTTCACAATCAAAATCTTGGAAAAATGACAAATATCAACTCTACTTTTTTTTAACGCTATCTAGATTTAGCGAATAAAAATGTATTCCATAGAAAACTAAGAATGTCTAATAATCAGTGTGAACAATTTCTAATATCCGGCAGTTTATTATTATCATAATATAAACAAATAGATAAATATTTATCGCCTTGCAAAATCCAGTTCTACTCCTATAACCGTATGTATAATTACATAAGTTGTTAAAATAATTTTGAGCGCACAGTCAGAGTATATGAAAATTTATTACATCCTTTTCTTTGTTATTATTAGTATCCCTAGTACCATCGCCCAAAGCTTATCGGGTAAAGTACTAGACCGTAATGACGAGCCGATCATCTATGCACAGCTGATCAATACGGCAAACAACAACCATACACATACTGATCTAGACGGAGGGTTTAAACTAGACCAAGTGAGCTTAGGTGATTCTATCTATATCACTCACTTAGGATATGAGCAGCGGGTGCTGATAGTCCAAAGTCTAGAACCAGACATGGAGATCGATCTTGTAGCATCACCATTTGACCTCGATGAGATAGTCATCTCACCAGATCAGCGAGCACTCAATATTATCACAGATATAGATACCAAGATAAAACCAGTCAACTCATCACAGGATGTACTGCGCCAGGTGCCGGGACTATTCATAGGTCAGCATGCTGGAGGTGGCAAAGCGGAACAGATATTCCTGCGAGGATTTGATATCGACCATGGTACGGATATTACGATCACCTCTGATGGACTGCCTGTCAATATGGTATCTCATGCACACGGTCAAGGTTATGCTGATCTGCATTTTATTATTCCTGAGACGATCGACAATATTGATTTTGGAAAAGGACCTTACTATGCAGATCAAGGAAATTTTAATACTGCAGGATTTGTCAATTTTAATTCTAAATCTAGACTAGCATCTAGTAGCCTTAAGGTAGAGTCAGGAGGATTCAATACGAAAAGATTTGTCGGAATGCTCAATGCTATTGATACTAAGAATACTCAAAGCTACATCGCTACCGAGTATTCAGTATCTGACGGGCCCTTTGAGAGTCCACAGAATTTCAATAGGATAAACGCATTCGGAAAGCTTACCACCAAACTGAATGAGCAAGATAAACTGACGGTAACTGCATCACACTTCACGAGTGAATGGGATGCGTCAGGGCAGGTACCGCAGAGAGCTGTAGATAGTGGTCTCATTACTAGATTTGGTGCTATAGACAACACCGAAGGTGGTACTACTAGCAGAAGTAATCTGACACTCAAGTATGACAAAATATTAAATGAGAACTCTCTTATTAAAAATAGTTTTTATTACTCCAAGTATGACTTTGAGTTGTTTTCCAATTTTACTTTCTTCCTAGAAGACCCTGTGAATGGTGATCAGATAAAGCAAAAAGAGAATAGAGACATCTTTGGTTTCAATAGTGAATACTTCAAATCTTTTTCGATAGCAGATCTAACGGGGGAAATGAAAATAGGGCTCTCTATCAGAAATGACCAGAGTAAAGATAATGAACTGTCGAACACACTCAATAAAACCGAAATCATAAATACGATCCAAAAAGGAAATATAAATGAAACAAATGCAGGCGTCTATGCTAGTTTAGAATTAACAAAAGGTAAATTCTTTATCAATCCAGCTCTTCGTCTTGATCAATTCAAAAATATCTATTACGATGCCTTATCGATTGGCCAGAATACTCAATCGGCAAACGCATCCATCCTCAGCCCTAAGCTAAACATACAGTACAACTACTCTCATAACTTACAAGCATATGTAAAGATGGGTAAAGGTTTTCATTCCAATGATACGCGGGTCGTAGTAGCACAGGATGGTAAGGATATCCTTCCTGCCGCTTATGGTTATGACCTAGGTGTTATCTGGAAACCTCTTCCTCGACTTGTGACTAATGTAGCGTACTGGTCTTTATATCTCGAAGAAGAATTTGTATACGTCGGTGATGCAGGAATCGTAGAGCCTAGTGGAGAGTCCTTGCGTAAGGGTATAGACCTAAGTCTGCGATATCAGCCTATCAGTTGGTTGTTTTTCAACATGGATATGAACTACACAAAAGCGCGATCACTAAACACAGAGTCAGGAGCAGATAATATTCCGCTTGCACCCACATTTACCATGGTCGGCGGGTTAAGCATCATGCATGACTCGGGTATCAGTGGCGGTATCAATGCTAGACACATAGGCGACAGAGCTGCCAACGAAGACAACTCTATAGTTGCTCAAGGCTACACCGTTGTAGATATGAATTTGAACTATGATCTCAAAAACTTCGGAATAGGATTCCAAATACAGAATCTATTGAATACTGAGTGGAACGAAACTCAATTCGCCACTACATCAAGACTTAGAGACGAACCTGCTGCTGTCGAGGAGATTCACTTCACACCTGGAGCCCCGTTTTTCTTCAAAGGTATCTTTGAGTTTAGGTTTTAGAATTCTACTGGACATATAAAGGTTTTATGGTTCTTAATTTTCATTAGGGACAACAGTGACCATTGTAACATTGACAATACTTTCTGTTATATATGTGTAAAAGAATCAAACTACACGCTGGCAGATACAGCGTAAATGCTGGTAATTGTAAATAGGAAAATTTGTCATTAATCATAAATAAGGCTAAGAGGCTCCAGCTTATGTACATTGCTTTAGGCATCCACTTTGACGAAGTATTTTTATGCGAATGGCGTATGGCAATAAAGGCGGCTACTAGAAAAATATAGTCAATGGCATGCCACCACCAAGGACCTAACTCTGCACAACTGACATACTTAGTCTGGGTGAAGAAAAGAAAAGGAGTCGCCAAGCAATGTATCATGCATAGCGTACTCGACAACGCTCCATAAAGATCAGATTCGCTTTGAACATATAATTTTCCAGTAGAGATATTTTGCATTCTAGATTATGTTAAATCAGTCGATAAATTCAACCGACGCATTTTTAAGGATATAGTTGAAATGATCAAAGTCGGTTTTATTAAGTATTAATCTACCTGATATCTTAGCCCTTTGATCTAGCTTGAAATGATCTATAGGGACTTTGAATTGTGTTTCGACTATAGTCTCTGGCCCTGCCATCCCACAGAAGAAGCAGGCAGAATAAGTATTTTTAGATAGAATAATCACTTTAAAATCGAGGTCAAGATTTATCAGATAACCTTCTATATCGACTAACTCGTTTTGATATGATTTTATAGTGCTTCCGAAGGTTGGTAGTAACCAATAGCCACCTATTTCATCGTCGTATTTTTCTTCGAATGTGACATCAGCTAGATGATCCCATGTTAGCACATCTTGTGATCTTACATCTTGTGACATGGCAAGCATTAATAAAATTATATTCAAGGCTTGGAACACAACTTGACATTTACTATTTGCTAGAATCACTATCTACTATTATCAATTTTGAGATTGTTCTCTTTCATGTCACAAATGCAACATTGTTGCAAATATAAGGGTTATTTTTTAATGCAACAATGTTGCATTTAATTTAATAAAATATTATTTTGGGGTACGCGCACATTTTGAAAACCTATTATTGAATAAAAAGAAACTAATCCACCTTGAGTCTAACAAAAAGCTCATTTTTGCAACTAAATTGCGTTAATTAACATTTAAGATAAATGGTCAGATATAGTGAGATCAAGAATATATTGAAGTTGCATAAACTGAGGATTACTAGTGGTAGGGTCGATGTGCTTGAGTTTTTTCTTCGTCAAAACAGGACTTTATCATTTAAGGACCTCGAAGATGAATTCAAGGAATCAGACCGTGTGACCTTATATAGGACCTTAGGTGCATTTACCGATAATGGTCTATTGCATATCATACCAGATGACACTGGATTTGCTACCTATGGACTTTGTCATGATACTTGTGATTCTGAGGATCATAATCACGATCATATGCACTTTAAGTGTAATGAATGCGGCACTATCGAATGTCTTGAGCAGAACATCCCTACCATCAAGATCCCTGGTTATAAAGTGACAGAAGCTAATCTAATCTTGAAGGGAACTTGTAAAAACTGCGCGGCTTAGCATGCGCGCAACTACACTACGATCACCCCACCCTGGAATAGGAAATATTCTCAGATGTCATTTGATATTGCTTTTATTGATGCTTACTCAAGCGTCAATGAGCGGTCAAGAGCATTTATGCGATCAAGTGGTCAAAGGTATAGTGATGGACCTTGTTACTAAAGAGCCTCTGCCTTTTGCAACTGTAAGCATACTCGAAACTGGTCAGGGTGCAGCCGCTGATGAAAATGGAGAATTTGTCATACCAAATGTCTGTGACGAGGAATTTCATATAGAAGCGCGATATCTTGGTTATAAAACGGTGGAACACCATCATGATTTTCATCACGACGACCCGATGATCTATTTAGCACCAGATGACGCATTGCTCGAAAGTGTTGTAATCGAAGGGTCTCGATTGGGTGCATTTAGTACCATAAGGGTTCAGCATATAGATATCAAAAAAGAATCGCTCTTAAACACTTCAGTGGGCGATCTTACCGAAAAAGTATCTGGCATCTCTACACTTAGAACAGGATCTAACATATCTAAACCTATCGTACATGGTCTACATTCTAACAGAGTCCTCGTAATGAATGATGGCCTAAGACATGCCTATCAGGTGTGGGGAGACGGCCATGCTCCAGAAATAGATCCCTCTCACATAGACCAGATAGAGGTAGTGAAAGGAGCAGGCACAGTGAAGTATGGCCCAGAAGCACTCGGAGGAGTAATTCTGTATAATGCCAAGCGACCAGCGCTTGATCAAAAGCTGACTGGATCTGTAGGGTCTTCGTATCAAACCAATGGAAGAGCATACAGTGGACAACTAAATTTAGAACAAGGATCTCATCGTTTCGCATGGAATGCAAGCGGATTCGGCATCAGACAAGCTGATCTACAGGCACCTAATTATAATCTGTCAAATACAGGAAAGGTAGAAAGAGGAGGAAGTTTTAATACGCTTTTTCATCTACCAAAAACAGAACTACAAATCTCTGGTAGTTACTTAGATCAAGAACTGGGTATCCTGCGTGGATCCTTGGTCGGCAATCTACAAGACTTACAGAATGCCATTGAGCGTAGTACACCTAGCCCAACGTACGAGCCTAGCTATGAAATACAAAACCCTAAGCACGAAACTCAACATGGATTGTTGAAGTCCAAGCTTTCTTTGTTCCTGGGCGATCATGAATTTAAGTTCCAATACGGCATTCAACGAAATATTAGAAAAGAATTCGATGTAAGGAGAGGAGAACTCAATGACCGACCTGTGATCGATCTTAACTTGCTATCACATACGGTAGAAGCAGAGTGGCTCCAACCTGCTATTGGTCAATGGAGTGGCAACACGGGTGTACAGTGGTTTTCACAAAACAGTGCAAACGAACCAGGCTCTAACCCTATCAATTTTGTTCCTGATTATAAGGTATCCAATGTGGGAGCTTATTCTATACAATCGTACAATTTTGAGCAATCAGTTCTAGAATTAGGTTTACGATTTGATTATCAATCGCTCAGTGTCGCAGACACGATTAGGGATGTTACTATATATGCTAATGAGACTAATTTTAAAAATGCCACATTTACTTTGGGTTTCAGACATGAGATAAATGAAACACTTTCTCTATTCACAAATATCGGGACGGCATGGCGACCACCTAATGTTTCTGAGCTATACTCTTTTGGATATCATTTTTCTCGTATCCAATTTGGACTATGGCGTTATGATCTTGACCCTAATATATCTACACCACTTGATCGTGTTTTTAACCAATCGGATCGTAAGGTTCCTTCAGAAAGAAGCTTAAAGTGGGTGTCAGGAATTGAAGTAAGCAACGATCGAATCAATGCTGAGTTTATTTTCTATGTCAATCGAATCAATGATTATATTTTCTTGAGGCCTTTTGGAATTACAACTAATGTTGCAGGTACTTTCCCATATTTTATTTTTAGTCAGACCAACGCCCTTTTCCTCGGAAGTGATTGGGACTTTAGATATCAACACTCTGAGCATCTGACTTCTGAAGCTAAGATTTCTTATGTCTATGCTAGAGAAATAGAGAATGATCAACCATTCATAGAGATACCACCGCTCAACTTTAATTATTCGTTAGAATTTGCTGAAGGAAAATGGGGCGCTGGATTGAACTTTGATTATATGGCGGAGCAAAAAAATGCACCAGGGGTAATACAGCCTGTAGCCTTCCAAAATGGTAGTGTAGAAGTCAGCCCTGATGAGATATTTGATTTCATGCGGCCACCTGATGATTTTTTCCTCTTTGGAGCCAAGCTTAGTTATCAGCATCATGCATTGAGCATAGAATTAAAAGCAGACAACCTCTTTAATACATCATACCGCTCCTATACCGATCGGCTCAGATACTTTTCAGATGCACCAGGTAGGAATTTTTCCTTAACTGTTGGCATGGAGTTTTAAAATAAATCGCAAAATTTTAAATACATCTTTGTTGCATTAAACTCATAAATGCAATATAATTGCATTTGTAATTAAAATGACTAATTTAGCCGTATGAAAAATATCAATGTAAGTTTCTATCTAATACTGTTTGTTGTAATAAGCCTTCTCGCAGGTTGTTCTAAAGATGAAGAGCCCATGGAAATGGAAAACGAAGAGGAAGAAGTAATCTCTCAAGTCACCTTGACATTTACACCTGATAATGGTGAAGATGCAGTTACTGCCATATGGCTAGATGCTGATGGTGAAGGTAGTGGTGCTCCGACCATAGAAGAAATAGATCTAGAAGAAGGAGTGACCTATGATCTAACTATGACACTTACGAATACCCTGGGAACAACAGACGAGGACATCACCGCCGAGATTCGAGAAGAAGGTGCTGAGCATCAGTTCTTTTTCTCTTTTACTGATGGTATGTTTTCTGATCCTACAGGAAATGGAAATGTAGATAATGGAAGTGACCCACTCAATTATAATGATCAAGATGCCAATGGCTTGCCAATAGGTTTAACAACTACTTGGACAGCTGGAGAACATACGGAAACTCCTGGAGAATTTAATATAGTCCTGAAGCATCAGCCTGATCTTAAAACAGCAAGCTCAAGTGCAACTACTGGAGGGACAGATGTGGACATTACATTCCCAATAGAAATAGTAGAGGAAGGTCATGAGCATAATGAAGAGGAAGAAGTGATCAATCAGATCGTAATTACATTCACCCCTGATAATGGAGAGGAAGCGGTAAGTGCAACTTGGTTTGATGCAGATGGTGAAGGTGTTGCAAATCCTACCATAGAGGACATCAACTTAGCGGCTAATACGACATACGAATTGGCAATCACTCTAGCAAATACCTTAGGTATGGAAGCTGAAGATATAACTGCAGAGATTCGGGAAGAAGAAGATGAGCACATGTTTTTCTTTGAGTTTACGTCAGACATATTCTCCAATCCTACTGGTGATGGCAACTTAGATAGTCGTCAAGATCCGCTGGTATACAATGATAAAGATGCAAATGAAAATCCAGTCGGTCTATTGACTAATTGGACTACTGGCGCGGCAACAGCTACTACTGGTGAATTTAGAATTGTATTGAAACATCAACCAGATGGTCAGAAGACGGCTACATCTGATTCTACTGTTGGTGGTACAGACGTAGATATCAAGTTGCCGATCAACATACAATAAGGCTTATTTATCTGCTTTGGCATCAAGTTTTAAATTACTTGAGCCAAAGCGGATATAAATCCGAGTTTTGCTGCTCGCCACTCTGCTTGTCATTATTGAGTAAGCTGAGATACGATATTGGAGTATTCTTTGTTTTGAGATTGGTTAATGGTCCAGTACTCATCATTAATCCGATTCGTCCAGAATGAAGATCTCGTTGACAGGTTTGTTAAATATATCAGACAACTTCAATGCAAGTATAGTCGAAGGAACATATCTACCCTTCTCTATAGAATTGATCGTTTGTCTTGACACCTTAATTTTCTCCGCTAATTGTTGTTGCGTTAAATCTAATTCTGCACGTTCTACTTTCAGTCTATTCTGCACATCCAAACCTTTTGAGTGTTTCGAAGAAAAGCAACTGAAATCCTACCAAAATAAACATTACTTCGAACGCTGATATTTCATAAAAACTCACACTCCCATCACCTGTAATACTTGTAATAAGCAAATCTAGCACCAGTGCTATCAAAGGGATAGAAATACAATAAACCAATGCAGATACGAATGCAATTACATAGGACTGAAACCTAACGTGCCTGCTATACTCATCTTCGATAATATCCTTACTTAGTGAAGCTATCAATAGAAATAAAAGTATCAGAGTCCTTAAAACATCTGGAGCGATCAAACTATGTGAACCACTAAACTTATACCCGATCAAGAATAAAAAGATAAGAGTTGCTCCTAGAATACCAATCATTTTGAACCTATTAGGTAACCGATACTCTAACACACGAAACAACATGCTATGCTCGTCTAATACCCTTCTACTTGACATTTGATTCTTCATTTATTAAAAATTTACTATGAACAATTAACTTTACATTATGTCAAATATACTGGTAATTATATATAACTTTACACTAAATAATTAGGATTAGTGTAACTATCTACTTATCTTTAAAGTATGATAGACACAAGCAAATTCAATTCTTTATTAGATGTAATCAACACATTCTCAGAAGAGCAGACTTGTATTGACCATTTGACAGCTCTTAGGTGGGATGGCAATGTTGTTTCTCCATTCGATCCTAACTCTAAAGTCTATGTATGCAAAGGTAATAAGTACAAGTGTAAGAATACTGGTAAGTACTTCAATGTAAGAACACAAACTTTATTTGATAATACTAAGATTAAGCTGCAAAAGTGGTTCTTGGCTATTTATCTAGTTATTTCATACAAAAAGGGAATATCATCTATTCAATTATCTAAGGATATATCAGTAACTCAAAAGACTGCTTGGTTCATGTTACAACGAATTAGAGCTTGTTTAGGCTAAGATGATAATAATATGGAAGGGGTTGTTGAAATAGACGAAACCTATGTAGGTGGTAAAGAAAAGAATAAGCACGCTCACAAAAGAAGTGGAAGAAAAGCTAAGGAAGGAAAGACACCAGTACTTGGAATGATTAGCAAAGGTAAAGTCAAAGCTGAATTAGTATCGGATAGTAAAATAAAGACATTAGAGCCTATTTTAGTGACCAAGATTAAGCAATCTTCTTTTATCGTAACTGATATGCTAAACTCATATGTAAGAGCAGGAAAGTACTTTAAAGGACACGTAAGAGTTAACCACACGCATGGTGAATATTTCTTGAACGGAATGCACACAAATCATTGGAATCTATCATAGTGTTTCGCCAAAGCATCTTCAAAAGTATGTTGACGAATCAGCTTACAGATACAATACAAGAGAGCTTAATGAAGCTGAGAGAATGAATATGTTATTTTCAAGAACAGGAGTAAGAACTTCTTATAAAAATTTAATAAATGGCTAAAGAATTAAATGAAACATCAAACAAGATTATACTCTTTGAGGACTCTGAGATCAGAAGGGTTAATTTTGATGGAGAGTGGTACTACGTTATAGAAGATGTAGTCAAAGTTTTATCCGATTCAAAAGATCCAAAGGGATATGTGAAAGATATGAGGCGAAGGAATATTGCGCTTTCTCAAGGGTGGGGGCAAATTGCCACCCCCCTTCCAATAACTACACATGGAGGCAAGCAAAGTATCAATTGTGCTAATACTGAAGGTATTTTTAGGATTATACAAGAAATACCAAGCAAAAATGCTGAACCTTTCAAGAAATGGCTTGCTAGAGTGGGGAAAGAAAGACTAGATGAAATAGAACAACCAGAGAAAGCAGTAGAAAGAGGAAGGGGTTATTATACGGCAAAAGGTTACTCCCAACAATGGGTAGAAACAAGAACTGCAAGTATAGAGGCTAGACATAAGTTCACAGACACCTTAAAAGATAGCGGAATTAATGAAGGTTATCAATACGCTATTTTAACCAATGAGCTTTATACTTCATCATTTGGTTTAGACGCAACAGAATACAAAGAATATAAAGGTTTAAATAAAGGGGAAAGCCTTAGAGACCATATGACACCATTGGAATTAGCATCAGTAATATTTAGCGAAGCAACATCTACAGAAATTATCACTAAAAATG
>ENA-ORXT01000385-ORXT01000385.1-marine-metagenome-genome-assembly--contig:-NODE-385-length-72588-cov-10.430624_pt1 | contig 72588 bp, 19 predicted proteins | sample MGYA00237868_ERZ511482 | MGnify/ENA metagenome assembly ERZ511482 | reverse complement strand
GAGTTACCACAGTCATCGGTAGCGACCCAAGTTTGAGTAATGGTATAACAGTCATTATCCGCTTGAGTAGAATTATTAACTGTCTGAATAATTTCTACTTCAGTATCGCAATTGTCATTCGCCTCGATAGTGTAAGTAGGAATAGCTTGCGTACATTGAATGGTTTCATCTGCTGGAGGATTAACAAACATTGGTCTGATCGTATCAATCACAGTAAGTACATGCGTGAAAGTTTCCGAGTTACCACAGTCATCGGTAGCGACCCAAGTTTGAGTAATGGTATAACAGTCATTATCCGCTTGAGTAGAATTATTTACAGTTTGAATAACTTCTACCTCAGTATCGCAATTGTCATTCGCCTCGATAGTGTAAGTAGGAATAGCCTCATTACACTGAATAGTAGCATCTGTTGGTGCATTAACAAAAGTTGGATTATCATTATCTTCTATAGTTAACAGATGTGTAAATGTTTCAGAATTACCACAATCATCCGTTGCTAACCAAGTTCTAGAGATCGTATAGCAATTATCATCTGATGCTAGAGGGAGGCATGCCTCTATTATAATTTCAACTTCATCTGCTCCATTACCATCTGGGCCAATCCCTGTAACTTCGAAAGTAAGAGTAGTTATATTATAACCTAAAAACTGAATACTTCCAGCGGCTGTACCGGACTGTCCAACTGTACTTTCAAATGTTGGATTGGATCCAATATCCAGATTGGGAGTCCTAAAAAAGGTATTGCCTACAACTTCAAATTGATTGTTTCCAGACAACCTAGTCATTGTAATATTTGGAGTAGATAGTTGCCAAAAGGAAGAATTGGAAATTGAGGATTGTGAATCGCTATCAAAGCCTCCAATACGATCCCAGTGAATGATTGGATTATTAACTGGACCATTTACATACGTGATTGTTATGGTTCTAGTACCAGCATCATTACTAGCGGGGGTAGTACTTTCTGATGATTGATCCCATGTAAATCTTAAATCTAATGAGTTTGCTCCCTGTGCTGATGCATTAGACCAAACAGGAATATTATTGAAAGTGCCATTAGGAGAATAAGTAAGATTTGTATTATTTCCATTGGATTGTGTATGGTTAAATTCAATTGTTGCTTCTCCTGCAGAAGCGGTAGCTGCTGTACCTGTTGCATTCCAGTTACGGGTGAATTCATTTGAGCATAATTGTACAGTCCCAGAGTTTGTTTGTGTGTATGTAGAATCGGTCATTACAATTTCTATATCAGTATCACAATTGTCACTAGCTTCGATTACATAAGCAGGAATATCATCGTCACATTCAATAGTCTGATCTGCTGGTGTATTAACAAACATCGGTTTGATAGTATCTATCACAGTAAGCGTGTGTGTGAACGAATCCGAGTTACCACAGTCATCAGTAGCGACCCAAGTTTGAGTTATGGTATAACAATCATTATCCGCTTGAGTAGAATTGTTTGCCGTCTGAATAATTTCTACCTCAGTATCGCAATTGTCATTCGCCTCAATGGTGTACGTAGGTATAGCTTGTGAACATTCAATAGTTTCATCCGCTGGGGTATTTACAAAGACTGGCATTACATCATCATTAACCGTTATGTTTTGTGTTACCGCACTTTCATTACCACAGTTATCTGTGAAAGTCCAAGTTCTAATAAGTGTATAAGAATTAGGACAATCGCCCAGTGTTACTTCTTCGGTTGAACTAACAGTAATATCACCATCACAATTATCACTTGCGGTTAAATCTACTGATGCTGGTACATCCGCATCACATTCTACCAGAACATTTTCCGGCGCATCCGGCGCGATAGGAGCAGTAGTATCATTAACCGTTATGTTTTGCGTTACCGCACTTTCGTTACCACAGTTATCTGTGAAAGTCCAAGTTCTAACAAGGGTATAAGAATTAGGACATTCGCCCGGTGTTACTTCTTCAGTTGAACTAACAGTAATATCACCATCACAATTATCATTTGCGGTTAAATCTACTGATGCTGGTACATCCGCATCACATTCTACCAGAACATCTTCTGGCGCATCAGGTGTGATAGGAGCAGTAGTATCGTTTACTACAATAGTCTGCAAACAAGTATCTCGGTTACCACAATTATCGGCAACACTATAATATCTTGTTACAGTTTCTGAGCAAGTTTCATTATTTGATTCTTGACTTACAAAAATAAAGCTGCTTTCATCTATACTACAGTTATCAGTGGCAGTACCTCCTGCGCTTGTAAAATCAGCGAAACTCGTATATGTAGGTGCTTGATCAATTGAACATTCAATACTTAGTTCTTCTGGACAATTAATTATAGGAGCTATTGTATCTTGAATTATTATAGTAATACTACAAACATTTGTATTACCACACAAATCTGCAATGGAATAAGTCCTAGTTACAGTTTCTGGGCAGGATGCATTGTCAGAAATATCACCCACATGCATAAAGCTCATACTGTCTAAATCACATTTATCTTCCGCAAAGCCACCACCATCTATAAATTCTTCGAATGTTACGTAAATATATATGTCCTCTGCGTTACATATCGCAGTAGTATCATTAGGACACTCTATAGTTGGAAGTCCTCTATCGTATCTTTCTATGAGCTGCGTACACGTAGCCGTATTTCCACAAAAATCAGCAACACTATATGTTACAGAAATCTCTTCAGGACATGTTGAATTAGAAGTTTCCATCACAAAGTAAAATGAAGACTCATTAAGCCCTTTATCATCACTTGCAGATCCCCCAGCAGCGATAAATTGATCAAGTGTAGAATACAAAATTAAGTCGTCTTCACAATTAATTTCTGTATCATCTGGACAGCTTATTAGTGGGTCTCGGTCATCTCCGCCTTGCACTACTACCTCGGTACATGTCGATGTACAGCTATTATCATCAGTAACGGTAACAGTATATGAACCAGCCTGAAGATTTGTAAAGACTCCCGAAGTATTTTGTTGATTTTCAAGCGAATAGGTATATCCACCAGATCCTCCGTTTGCTGAAACAGTTATCGCACCATTATTGTCGTCAGAACAAGATTCATCTGCGAAACTACCTAGTGTACATGTCAGAGGATCAGGTCCATCTAGATTTATTTCTTGGCATTCTGTCGAACAGCCCGATTCATCTGTTACGGTTACATTGTAGGATCCAGCTGCAAGATTTTCAAAGAGTCCTGAATTATTTTGTTGATTTTCAATTGAAAAAATAAACTCCCCTCCACAACCAGTTGCCTCTACTTCTATAGAGCCATTGTTAAGGTTTGAACAGGTAGGGTTAATTCGGCTGACTACTTCACAGAGTAAATTATTTTGCCACACGATTATTGATTGTGTACATAATTGAGTGTTACCACATAAGTCAGATATACTATAAGTTCTTTCATAAGTCTGCGGACAGATTTCTCCAAGATATACTTGACCCACCATCTCTAATGAATTTTCATTAACGAAACAATTGTCTGTTGCAAAACCACCAGATGCAGTAAACTCATTATAATTCTGATACGGAGTTATTTCTGTTATGTAACAATCTCCTTCTATAGTAGGAGGGCAGAATACTTCAGGAGGTTCCTGATCATATACCTCTAATATTTGTGTACAGCTAGATACATTTCCGCATAAGTCGGATATTTGATAAACTCTAGTTATTTGTTGAGGACATGTATTATTACTCATACCTTCTTCAATCATTAAAAATGAATTTTCGTCAAGTGTACAGTTATCACTTGCACTACCACCAGCAGCAACAAACGAATCATAGTCCAAGTATGGCGCCTGTTCTGTAACACTACAAACTGCAGTAAGAGGATCTGGGCAAGTAATTATTGGTCGTTCAGTATCATTTACGATTATTCTATGTATACAACTTTCTTCGTTTCCACAAGCATCAGATATTCTATAGATCCTGCTTATTACATTTGGACAATCAAATCCACTATTTTCCGTTCTTACAAGTTCGAAACTCTCCTCAATTAAGTCGCAGTTATCAGAAATTTCACCGCCAGCGGCAATGAATTCAGCTATTGATTCAAACTCAGGCACATCATCAATTGAACAAGATGTTTCTATGTCGGCAGGACAGGTAATATTTGGTTTTTCGTTATCCTGTATTCTTATCTCTTGAGTACACCTGCTAATATTTCCACATAAATCTCTTATCTCATATGTCCTTGTGACGATCTCAGGGCAAAGACTATCATTTGATACTTCTTCAAATAAAGAAAAAGAAGAATCATCAATTCTACAATTATCAGATACATTTCCACCAGCTGCATTAAATGCCGCAAGATTAGGGTAGACAGGAATTTCATCTATACTACAAGTTGCTCGTATAAAGTTTGGACAATTTATTATTGGGTTTTCAGTATCATCTATTACTATCTGGTGCTCAAAGGTTGTTTCATTACCACATAAATCTTTTATTATATAAGTTCGAGTAACCGTTTCTGCACAGTCACCATTTGATTCTGTATCCACCAATTTAAATTCTAATGGATCTATTCCACAGTTATCTGTTGCAAGACCGCCTTCGTTCAAATAGGCTTGATAATTACCTAATGGTGGTACCTCATCTATACTACAAACCGCAACATCAGAATCAATAGTACTTGCTACTGGATTTTCTTCGTCTGTTATCGTAATAGTTTGCGCACATGTCGTTTCATTGCCACATTCATCACTTACCCCATAGGTACGTGTTATTATTTCAGGACAATTATCATTATTTGATTCTTGTGATACTAACCTAAACGTTCCTGGGTCTAGATTACAATCATCATCTGCACTACCACCTGCTGCAACAAAAGCATCAAAATCAGCATACTCAGGAATTTCAGAAATATCACAAACCGCTTGAAGATCAGATGGGCAGCTCATCGTTGGATTCATACCACACACGTAGTAAGATAAACAAGCTGGCTGTGTAAATCCTATCTGATCAGAAATCTGAACAGTAATATTATCCTCACCCGTATAACCCATCAGTCCTGTATATTCATAACATAAGCTATTAGGAAAGATTCTTAATCCTCCAGTATTTGGAGACTGGATTATATTCTGTACATAGTGACCACCAGAACAAGATGAAACATTTAGGCAATGTTCCAAACTCTGACCACCACATATCGTATCCACAAAATATTCAACTGTTGGTTGGTTAGTTTCTGGATGAAAAACATCAATTTTATCCTTAAAACTTGTTAAATATCCAAATGTTCCTCCACCAGAATTTCCAACAAAGTGTGATGCTGTAAAATATTCAGCACTTTCTATTACATTAGTGAAATTTAAATCCGTATCTCTAAAGGTAACTACAGACCAACCTGGTAATCCTGGAACAGCTGCGGCAGTTGCAAAATTGGTATAGGGCGTACCGTTCAATGTCAATGTTGCTAATCCAGCATTTGGAATTATTACATTTGCGATATTTCTAGTGGACCCAGGGAATTCCGTAAATTCTACATACCTATCTCCTCTACAACCATCTATCGGAGCGGCCAATGCCATACCTAATTCTCCATTATTCTGTAAACTACCATGTTGATATACGTACGCAGGTAGAGATGTTGTAATTAAATGAGAAGAGTAGTTTGGAGCGGGCATCATATAATCGTAAAAATCTCCAGGATTTGTCAATACTGCCACTGGTGCTGCATTGCCATCAATATATACTTCTGTATTCGCTGTTATAGCAACTACAGTAGCATAATTAAATGGACTTGGATTACGCGTATCTTCACCTCTAGTTACTACATAGTCTGTTCCGACAACACAGGTCGGTACTAATTGATCTATACCCGCATCTCTACCATGAGATACACACTTACGATTATGTGTAGACCCACTTACAACTGCAATTGGACTTGAAGCAGTAATAAGTGCACCAGTCACCGTCTCATTATTCACATCTCTTATTAGATAAGTTTCGCCAGCATCAAGTACGATTGAATGAGGACTAACTATCCCTTGCATTGTAATATTGAATTGAAAATTTACAGTCGTATTATCCTCTATTGCCATTACAGAGATAAAGTGAGGTTCATCATTTGATGCAGGTCCAAAACAATTTTGTGTTTGACTCCCTGCTCGAAATCTTCTACCCAATGCCTGCTCACCTTTGACCGTAACCATCGCCTTATTATTGGCAGAAGATAACCTATACACTATTTGTACAAGCTGGTCAGACTCTACTATCAAGCCTCTATTTGTTTCTACATTATTTTCATTATCAGTTTGCATTATGTTAGGATTTAATGGAATCGCTAACGGCGTACCTTGATTAACTACAAAATTTTGATTGTAGCTATTATCAGCTGTTCTGACATTTATATTTGCTGTTCCAAATGAAGTAGTCACAGATAAACTCGATGGATCATTTCTGCTATTTTCAAATATGGGCGGAATGAAATAAAACTGATTTGCATTACAGTCCAATTTATATGACGGGGACGAACAAGGACAATTTGCATCTTCTTCATCTATCTGCCCATTACCATCATTATCAATTCCATCAGAGCAACATTCACATACCACATCTATCAATTGAGTTGCCACTGAACTATTCCCACAATCATCTGTAGCAGTCCAGGTTCTTTCAACTTGATAAATTACGGAGCTACATGTATTGTCAAATGTTTGGGTGCTTTGCTCACTAACGGAAAGTTGTATATCATCAGTACAATTATCAGTAGCACAAATACCATTTGGCACCTGCACCGTCTTATTGGCAAACACTTGGATCTCTGCCATATGAATTCTAGTGTTATTTCTATTGACTTGTACTCGTACATATCTTCCAGTTCTATTAATATTAAAATTTCGACTCACGTTTACCGTCCCACCAAAATAGTAGGAACTAACATTCGGGTCATTAAATGTGGTATTAAGATTTGTAGTTGTAAACGGTACATCTGAAACTTGCACGAATACTCTGCTTAGGCGACCAGCACAACAATCTGTTCTATTCCACAATACTATATTATCAATAGATTCTATAGCTAGTAGATCTATATCTACCCATGGTCTTAAGTGATTATTCGTATAATTAACCGATCCTTCAGTCCATCTCCCATCAGTATTGCCATCTACAACTCTACTAGATACACCTCCAAAGCGTGTACTTATTTGATTAGTCGGTTTACCAAGTGCTACATTTGATCTTACTTGCATCGGGGATGATGTACAATCTTGTTCTAGAACATCAGGTGGATTTTCGCATAAGAGAGTTACATCATCAGGAATGTTTGACAGTGTTGGTGCTTCATTATCAATGATAGTTATAGTTTGTACACATCTTGTTCTATTGCCGCAGTTGTCTGTAATCTCGTAAGTTCTTCTATAGTCCAATGGACAAAGTGAACCATCTTTTATTTCTGATATAAATGCAATGCCGCCCATATCAAACCCACAATTATCATTCACTTGTCCACCATCATTTATAAATTCTTGTATACTCGAAAATATAGGCTCATCTGAAATTCTACAATTTATTTGCTTTGCAGCAGGGCAGACTATCACAGGTCTGGTAGTATCAGAAATAATTATGTTTTGAATACATACATTTGTATTGCCGCATAAATCTGCAATACTATATCTTCGTACTACAGTTTCAGGACAAGTATTATTATCAGGAATTTCAGAAACCAATCTGAGCGAGTTGTTGTTTATACCACAGTTATCAGAAACAATACCACCAGCATTCACAAAAGCATTTAAAGTAGTATAAGGTGGGCTATCTGCGATAGAACACTGTACATTTATAGAAGGTGGACATGATATTGCTGGAGGGATTTCATCATTTATGATCACCCTATGTTCTCCTCTTATTGTATTTCCACATAGATCCCTTATTTCGTATATTCGGGTCACCGTTTCAGGACACACTGCATTATTACTTTCCTCATTGACAAGTTCAAAACTAGATTGATCAATTTCGCAATTATCATTTACCGCACCTCCAGCGGATATAAATCCACTATAGTCGTATGGCGCTACTTCACTGATATTACATATAGCAGATTCATTTGGCGGCATTGTCATTGTCGGTGAAGTATTATCTTCAAACCTTATAATCTGAGAACAATCACCAACATTATTGCAGTTATCTCTTATAGAATAAAATCTAGTTATGCTGACAATGCAATCCGTGTGGTCTGCATCATACTGTGTCGTTTGCGATAACATTCTGAAAGATGCAGAATTAATGGAACAGTTATCAGTAAATGAACCTCCCGCAGCCAGCAACTGTCCTACATCTTGATATGGAGCTGGCGCGTTATCTATACAGTCTAGCATTATTTCAGCAGGGCATATTAGTGTTGGCGGGTCTTCATCATCTATTACTATAGAGTGCAGACATCGAGCACTATTACCACACTCATCGCGAATCTCATATATTCGAGCCACTCGTATCGGGCAAGTTGTGCTTCCTATCGTTTCACTTATCAAACGAAATGAGCTAGGATCTATTTGTACATTATCACTTACTGCACCATTATCATTTTCAAATTGAACTAAATTGGTGTAGTGTGGTATTTCGTCTATATTACACTCCCCAAACATTTGCGGCGGACAACTTATACTCGGAGGTATTCTATCACCCTCTGTTATAGTTATTAAATTACATACTTCCACACAGTCATTTGCATCCGTTATTTCTATTTGGTACTGTCCACTATCTAAATTTTGAAATTGACCTGTACTATTGGATACTCCATTTAGAGTATATATATAAGGAGCTGTGCCTCCAGTTCCCTCTACTATTATGGATCCATCATTGTTAAATGCACAAGTCTCATTATCTACATCCCGCACTATACATTCTAGTACTTGTGGTTGAGTCACTTCTGCTATTATAGAAAATCCACGACAGCTACTAACATCTGTTACCGTCACCCTATAGAAACCAGAAGAAAGGTCATCAAAGAAACCAGTTGCATTAGTGGAAATACCATTATCAAATTGATAAGGAGGGGTACCTCCTTGAGCTTCAAACAAAATACTACCATCATTCAAATCTCTACAAGTCTCATTTTCTATACGTACTACACTTACCGTTATCGGATCTGGCTCTGTAATGGTGACGATATTACAAGCAACTTCGTTATTTAGAAAATCACGTACTATGATTTCATAATCCCCAGCAGACAAATTTGAAAAGATACCATTAGTATTAGTTCTGAATCCTAATATATAAGTGTAGGGTGGGGCACCCCCTGAGGCACCGACACCTATAAAACCATCATTTTTTTCTGGACATGTTTCGTTGCCTGACAAAAGAAGAGTACAGGTAAGATCAAAAGCGGAACTTGTAGATGGGTATTCTTTTTCCATAGCCCATACTCCTGCTATATTCAAGAATGTGAATACGAAAAATGAAAATAATGCAAACTTCTTAGTTTGTGTATTTCTACAATTTTTAATCATATCAGTGTGCCGGTATAAATTCGATCCAAGTTTATTTTGCTTTAACAGGGATCAAGAAGCGAGCAATCCACTAGCTTCAAAAACATAAAATTATTGCATGTAACATATATGTATTTTTTATATTCGAAAAATGTGCCAAGTGTTACGCTTTACTACATCTCCTTTCTTTTATATATCATCTTTTAACAATAAGTCCATTTTTAGCCTATGTTTTTGATGTGTGCATCTTGTTGTGTGACAAAATTGAAGTTTTTCATATCTAAACTTTTTTTATTGCGATATCTGGAAATGATGATTAGATTTAGCCTTATAAAGTTTGATGTAATTTTTATGTTAGGCTTACTTGGGCATGACCCACCAGTTTTATATCTAGTCATTGATAGCTGATCTTAGATTTTGTGAACCTATTAGAAGTGACTCAAGATGGAGTAGGGTGGGTCGGGCTATGCATGGGTCCGCTTCGCTACCGTACTTCACCAAGCTTGACCACTACCTCACCCATATGGCTCGCACACTTCCTGCGTCAGTCCATTTCTATCCCTCATGCAAAAAATAAATATTCACTTTTCAGGTCTTCTTTTGATGAAATCTGTGACATTTAATTATCTCAATTATTTTTGACTATTAATACGATTTCTACACTTTTTATTGAAGATTTAGAGACCATTATTGTAGCAATTTTTGTTAGACATATCACTAATTGAACTTTAGAAATTCGTCTTTTATATCCAACTTTAATAATGCGAAAAGGTGAAATGATTTGAGTATTTTTTGGTAACAAATTCTTTCATACAGGTCTCTTAAGTCTCTCTAATTTTTTGTGAATTTTTATCTGTAGATATCGCGAAAGCGTATAGCTGGAGCTCGACAAGTGGAACGCGTAGAGCTAAGGGGTGGTAGTGGAGATAGTGATATTTTCATCACTATCGAAGCGGACGACCCGACCACGCCGATAGGCTGTGGATAGCACCAAATAAGTTGTACGATAAACCTTCTAATTATTACTTAACATAATATAGATTATAGGCTAATCTATTACATTATTTCAAATATATAATGTCACAGATGATAATCATATACACCTGTTGAAACTATTATATATCAAATTAGTATATATGTTGACATAACTCTAAGTAAACTAAAATTCTCAAAAAACATTAGTATGGTTTTCAATTTTTTACATCGCATAAGCTATATACTTTTAATTTGCATGTTTGCTCATATCACGTATGCGCAGACAGGTTGTACTACCCCTCCAGCTGGTGTGGCTGCTGAGTTTGACGATCAGGCACCTTCTGGCACAAGTGTTTATACTTTCTCTGTCACTGATGAAACGAGCACCGGCGCATCAGATTCAAATTATTTTGAAACGGAATGGCCTGAAGAACCTGCAGGAGGATATATGGATTTTCTGAATCCACTTGGTAGCATGCAAAGTGATTCTATTTTTTGCGTTACTTCCACAGGGGCGCCAAATGAAGGACCTGATGTTATACTTAATATTACGATACCCCCAGAAGCACAAATCACTTGTGGCGATGTTAGTTTTAACCTATGCAGAGTTGGAGATTTTAATGGAGTCAATGAGGCTGTTTGGGTCGTGAATAAGGAAAGGCAAGACGCCGATCCCACTGATCCTGATGCCATATTAGGTTGTATCCCTGGTACTGGAGGAGGTGAATGTCAAGGTTATGCAGCTATCAATTGCGTAACCATTAGTGTACCTGGGCCAGTCATAGAAGCAGATTTTGCGGATGGTATTTATCAGTTGGCCATTATCACTGCAGGAGACAACCCTGCCGAGAATAGTGGATCTCACTCTGATGCAAACTGTGCTAATCCTGGACAAACCGGCAACTGTTTTAGATTGCTTGATATGAATTTTCCTATTATTATTCCTCCTGTCATAGATGATGCCTCTGTCCCAGATTTGTGTTATTCAGAAACTGGTTTTGCTTCAGCTACAGTAGGAACGGGTACTCCCCCATTTACATATGATTGGTCTGTAGTTTCTGGAAATGTAACACTAGGCGCAAATGGTATGAGTACGGTGGAGGTTATACCATCAGCTCCTGGTCCATACGAATTGAGTTTAGTAGTTACCAACGCTAATGGTAATTGTACACAAATGACAATGAATACGGTTCAAGATGTTACTGGAGAGATATTCGACTGCTGTGATCCTTCGGCTCCAGATAACGACATGGATGGCTTACAGGATTCTTGTGATTTGGATGATGATAATGATGGCATACTTGATGTAGATGAAGGCACTATGGATTCAGATGGGGATTCGATTCCAGACGCATTCGATCTAGACTCTGACAATGATGGATGCCCAGATGCCTTGGAAGGTGGTGGCTCATTTACTTTTAGTGATATCCAAAATGATACCTTGACTGGTGGTGTTGATACAGATGGTATACCTGTTGTTGCTAATGGAGGCCAGACTATCGGTTCCTCAAATGATGCTGCAACCTATGCTCCTGCCTGTTCTGATTGTACAGAAATTAACGCTAATAATATTGATATTTGTGCTTTACTTGCTACTAATCCAATGCATCCTATTGGCCAAGAAGACTGTGATGGCGGCGGCATTGACAATCTCACGGAATGCAACAATGGTGGAGATCCAAACTCTCCTGATGATGACTGTACTATTGCCATTGACAACAACCTAGATATTTGTGCTATCATTAACGGGGATCTTAACCACCCCTTAGCCAATGTAGACTGCGACGGCGGAGGTGTAAGTAATCTTACCGAATGTAACAATGGTGGCGATCCGCTTGTCATGGGTGACGATTGTACAGCAGCCATAAATTCTGGAATTGATATATGTACCCTCATCAATAATGATCCAAACCACCCCTTAGCGAATGCAGATTGTGATGGTGGCGGTGTGTCCAACTTAACAGAATGTAATAATGGAGCTAATCCTAGTATTGCAGGTGACGATTGTACTGCAGCTATAAATGGTAATCTTGATCTATGTGCGCTGATCAATGGGGATATAAATCATCCTTTAGCGAATGCAGATTGCGATGGTGGAGGCATAGATAATATTACGGAGTGCAACAATGGAGGTAACCCTAGTATTGCTAGCGATGATTGTGCATCTGCCATATCAGCTGGTATAAATTTGTGTACACTAATAAACGGGGACTCAAATCATCCTTTAGCGAATGCAGATTGTGATGGCGGAGGCGTTGATAATTTAACAGAGTGTAATGTAGGTGGTGACCCTACTATTTCAAGTGATGACTGTAGTTCTGCAATTGCGGCCAACGTAGATATTTGCGCTATAGTTATGAATGATCCGAACCATCCGCTCGCAAATGCAGATTGTGACGGCGGTGGTGTCAACAACTTAACGGAATGTAACAATGGAGGAAATCCGAGTAATGCTAGCGATGATTGTACTTCTGCGATTACGGCAGGACTTGACCTTTGTGTACTTATAAATGGCAACCCAAATCATCCTCTAGCAGATGCGGATTGTGACGGAGGAGGAGTTGATAACTTGACAGAATGTAACAACGGAGGAGATCCCAGTAACTCAATTGATGATTGTACATCGGCCTCGAATGCAGGCCTCGATTTGTGTTTATTGATTAATGGAGATCCTAATCACCCATTAGCGAATGCAGATTGCGACGGAGGAGGAATTGACAATATTACTGAATGCAATAATGGGACAAACCCGTCTAATAGTACGGATGACTGTACAGCAGCATTGAATGCAGGTGTTGACATATGTACATTAATAAACGGTAATGTGAATCATCCTTTGGCTATGGCAGATTGTGATGGCGGTGGTGTAAATAATATAACCGAATGTAATAACGGTGATAATCCAAGCGATGTATCAGATGAGTGTACTGCTGCTAATAATGCGAGTTTGGATATCTGTGCTATTATTGGAGGAGACCCAAATCATCCCTTGGCCAATGTAGATTGTGATGGTGGTGGTATAGATAATATCACTGAATGTAGCAATGGAAGCGATCCAGATAATATTACTGATGATTGTACAGCGGCTATCAATGCAAATATAGATTTATGTGCTCTAATCAATGGGGATCCAAACCACCCTTTGGCAAATGCAGATTGCGATGGTGGTGGCGTAGATAATATTACGGAATGTAATAACGGTGGTAATCCATCCGAAAGTAATGATGATTGTTCTTCGGCTATTGCGGCAGGAGTTGACTTATGTCTGCTAATTAATGGTGATGTGAATCATCCATTAGCGATGTCTGATTGTGATGGCGGTGGGGTCAATAATATTACCGAATGCAATAACGGAGGTGATCCAGCACTCGGATTGGATGACTGTACTGCCGCTATTAATTCAGGATTAGACTTATGTGCTCTCATTAATGGAAATCCAAATCATCCATTAGCGAATGCAGATTGCGATGGTGGAGGAGTAAATAATATTACCGAATGCAATAACGGAGGAAACCCAAGTAATGCTGATGACGATTGTACATCGGCCTCCAATGCAGGTATCGATTTATGTGCACTGATCAATGGTGATCCAAATCATCCCTTGGCCAATGTAGATTGTGACGGTGGTGGAATTGATAATTTGACGGAATGTAATAACGGTACTGATCCAGCAAATAGTGTAGATGACTGTACTGCTGCTGTAAACTCAGGTATAAATATTTGCACACTTATCAATGGTGACCCGAATCATCCATTAGCGAATGCAGATTGCGACGGTGGTGGGATTGATAATATTACGGAGTGTAATAACGGAGGTGATCCAAGTAACAATGCAGATGAATGTACTGTAGCGGTTAATGGTAATATTGATATCTGTGCCTTGATTGCCGGTGATGCAAATCATCCTCTAGCAAATTTAGATTGTGACGGTGGCGGTGTTGATAATATAACGGAATGTAATAATGGTGGTAACCCTCTAGATACTTCTGATGAATGCACATCTATTATGAATGGTAATCTAGATGTATGTGCGCTCATGGCAGGTGATGCAAATCATCCCCTCGCAAACTTAGACTGTGATGGTGGAGGTATTAATAATATCACAGAATGTAACTTTGGAGGTGACGCTGCAGATCCCAATGATGATTGCGCAACTGCAATTGCTGCAAACGTAGATATTTGTGCTATAGTAATGAATGATCCTAATCATCCATTGGCCACAGCAGATTGCGACGGTGGTGGAATAGATAATCTTACCGAATGTAATAACGGTACTGATCCTAGTAATCTAGCTGATGACTGTACAGCGGCATTAGCGGAAGGGGTTGATCTATGTACGCTCATAAATGGCAATCCAGCCCATCCCTTAGCTATGTCCGATTGTGATGGCGGCGGTGTTGATAATATAACCGAATGTAATAATGGAGGCAATCCAAATAATAATGTCGATGATTGTACTTCAGCCATTAATGCAAACCTTGATCTATGTACTTTGATTAATGGAGATCCAAATCACCCACTAGCGAATGCAGATTGTGACGGTGGAGGAATTGACAACTTGACGGAATGCAATAATGGAGCTGACCCTAGTAACTCTACGGATGATTGCAGTGCGGCAATTAGCTCGGGCGTAAATCTTTGTGCTATTATAGGAGGAGATCCAAATCATCCTTTGGCGAATGCAGATTGTGACGGCGGTGGTGTAAGCAACATAGTTGAATGTAATAATGGAGACAATCCAAGTGATGTATCTGACGAATGTACTGCGGCTAGTAATGCTGGTATGGATGTTTGTGCTATTATAGGAGGAGATCCAAATCATCCTTTGGCGAATGCAGATTGTGATGGTGGCGGTGTCGATAATATTACAGAATGCAATAATGGTGGCGACCCTACAGACGCCGGTGACGAATGTGTTGCAATCATGAATGCTGGCATTGACGTCTGCCCTATTATCGGTGGTGATCCAAATCATCCCTTGGCAAATTTAGACTGCGATGGTGGAGGTATTGATAATATTACCGAATGTAATTTTGGCAGCGATGCAGGAAATGCAGCTGATGATTGCACTACTGCAATAGCAGCCAATGTTGATATATGTGCTATCATTATGAGTGATCCAAATCACCCATTAGCTACAGCAGATTGTGATGGTGGAGGAATAGATAATTTGACGGAATGTAATAATGGTACTGATCCTAGCAATTCAGCCGATGACTGTACTGCAGCAATAAGTGAAGGAGTGGATTTATGTGCTTTGATCAACGGAGATCCAAATCACCCCTTGGCAGGTGCAGATTGCGATGGTGGAGGAATAGATAATTTAACGGAATGTAATAATGGAAGCAACCCATCCAATAATACGGATGATTGTACAGCTGCCTCAAATGCTGGGATCGATTTATGTACTTTAATCAATGGGGATCCAAACCACCCCTTGGCAGGTGCAGATTGTGATGGTGGAGGAATAGATAATTTAACGGAATGTAATAATGGAACTGATCCTAGTGATGATACGGATGATTGTACAGCTGCAATTAGTGCGGGTGTAGACATTTGTATGTTGATCGATGGTGATGTTAACCATCCCTTGGCAGGTGCAGATTGTGATGGTGGTGGTGTCAACAATATTACGGAATGTAATAATGGAGATGATCCAAGTGATGTTTCTGATGAATGTACTGCTGCTAGCAATGCAGGACTTGATGTATGTACTATTATAGCTGGAGACCCTAATCATCCTCTTGCAAATCAAGATTGCGATGGCGGTGGCGTTGATAATATTACCGAATGTAATAATGGAGGAGACCCTACCGATGCAGGAGATGAGTGTACCGCTGTTAATAATGCAGGATTGGATGTTTGTACTATCATAGCAGGTGATCTAAATCATCCTCTTGCAAACTTAGATTGTGATGGTGGTGGAATCGATAACATCACAGAATGTAATTTTGGTGGTGATGCTGCAGATGGAACTGATGATTGTACAATTGCTATTGCTGCAAATGTAGACATCTGCGCAATTATTATGAATGATCCAAACCATCCTCTAGCAACAGCAGATTGTGATGGCGGTGGAGTTGATAACTTAACTGAATGCAACAATGGTACTGACCCGAGCAACTCAGCAGACGATTGCACAGCAGCCATTAGCGAAGGAATTGATTTATGTATATTAATCAACGGTGATATTAATCACCCTCTAGCAAATGCAGATTGCGACGGTGGTGGTATAGATAATATTACAGAATGTAATAATGGAACTAACCCTAGTGAAAATACTGATGACTGTACGGCAGCTATAAATGCGGGCGTAGACTTATGTGCGTTGATCAACGGGGATCCTAATCACCCTCTGGCCAGTTCAGATTGTGATGGAGGGGGAATTGATAATTTGACAGAATGTAATAATGGAACTGACCCGTCTGATAGTTCAGATGATTGTACAGCAGCTATCAATTCTGGAATCGATATCTGCCAACTTATAGGTGGAAATGTAAATCACCCATTAGCAAATTTAGATTGTGATGGCGGTGGTGTTGACAACTTGACTGAATGCAATAATGGAGGGAACCCTAGTGATGTATCGGATGAATGTACGGCTGCAAGTAACGCCAATATTGATATCTGTACGATTATCGCTGGTGATCCAAACCATCCGATTGCAAACTTAGATTGTGACGGTGGTGGGGTAGATAATATTACCGAATGTAATAACGGTGGAGATCCCAATTTAGCTAGTGATGAATGTATTGCAGTTCTAAATGGGAACTTAGATGTTTGTGCTATTATTGGAGGTAACGATAATCACCCATTAGCAAATTTAGATTGTGATGGGGGTGGTATTGATAATATTACCGAATGCAATCAAGGTACTGATCCTTCTGATAATGCGGACGATTGTACAGCTGCTATTAGCGCAAATGTAAATATATGCACACTCATTGCAGGTGATCCAAATCATCCCTTAGCAGCTGTAGATTGTGATGGAGGAGGAATTGACAACCTTACGGAATGTAACAATGGATCTAATCCTAGCAATGCTAACGATGACTGTACAGCGGCTATAAACGCAGGATTAGATATTTGTTCTATCCTTACAAATGATCCATCGAACGCTTTGGCTACAGCAGATTGCGACGGCGGCGGAGTCGATAATATGACAGAATGTGACAACGGAAATGATCCAAGCAATCCAGCAGATGATGTAGCAAATATTAGTGGTGGTGTCTGGGTAGATGCTAATAATGACGGAGTTGAGGACCCATTAGAACCAGGTATTGCAGGAGTTACCGTTGTATTGTACGATGCTATAACAGGGGATACTTTAGCTACGACTACGACCGATGCAAATGGGAATTATTCTTTTAACAATATCAGCAACGGGGATTATTTCTTAGGTTTTGATGCATCCACAAGTCAATATGATGATACTGATTTTACGATGCAAAATATGGGACCTGATACGACAGACAGTGATGTTGATTTGTCTGGCTTCTCCCCTACTTTCACTTTTGATGCAGGTCTAGGAGATAAAACAAATTGCGCAGCAGGTGTAATTCTTAACCCAGAATTAGGAAACGTAAAATGGATAGCAAATACCACTACGAATCCTGATGGAAATATCGAAGTTGAATTTGGACTGGGCATTAAAAATATTGGATCAGTAAATCTTAGTAATATTGTTTTACAAGATGATCTTATTTCACAATTAGGTGCAGGATTTATAAGTGTAGTAGGAATGCCTACTTTGCTTACCACTGATGCTACTAATACGCCTACATTGGATAATGCTTTTGATGGTCAAACAAATATTGATTTGTTTATCCCAGATGATGCAGATTTATTAGAACCAGACCAAGAAATTACTTTATCAATTACAGTTCTTATTAATCCTACATTATCCACATTTCCATTAATGAATCAAACAGAGGCTTCTTCTTTCGCTAGAGACAGTAATGGAAATTTCCTTCTTGATCCTTCAGGAAATAGAGTTAGTGCGAGAGATGTATCAGATTCTGGTATGAGATATGAAAATGCGAATGCAGGTGAACCAGGAGATGAAGGTACCGCCGATGATCCAACTGCCATAGAATGTTTCCCAGCGAATATAATTGTTACAGGAGACGAAGAACCTATTTGCTACGATGAGTCTGTGACTTTGATGGTTACGAGTGACTATAATAATGTTCAGTACCAATGGAGAGTAGAAGGAGAAGCAACGATATTATCAACATCGAATATGCCGACTTTTACTCCCTTATCAACCACCAATTATGAAGTCACTTTAGTGGTATATGATGATGTATGTGTATACGATTTATTGGATACGGTAACAGTTACCGTACTTGATGAGATCAATATTAGCATAGATGCGTCTTATACTTTAAATAGTGATTGTTCACCTAGTGATTTAAGTTTTGAAGTATTACAGGATGGTAGTCCGAGTACATTTGTAAGTTATGAATGGGCGGGTCCAAACGGATTTGCCTCAACAGATGCAACACCCGTTATTACAAATGCGACGGCAGCAAATAATGGTAATTATACCGTGATTATTACTGACGCTGATGGATGTATCGCACAAGCTAATATAGAGATAGTAGATGTAGTGGATCCAGAAAATGACCCAGTGATCGTATCGAGTGGGCCAGCATGTCAGAATGGAGAGATTGTCTTGATGACTAACAGTTACAATGGTAGTAATGTGACTTACACATGGACAACACCATCAGGTGTGACAACAGGGATTACGGGACAAGGCACAAATATCTTGACAATAAATCCAGTAGATAGTACAGTGCATCGAGGCCTCTACACTATAGATATCGTAGTAGATGGTTGTATGCTAAGTGCTGACTTTGATGTCAATACATTGTCATCTCCAGAAGTTGCTGCAAGCTATACGGTAAGTGAAGCATGCGATCAGGGCAGCATTGAGTTGTTTGCTAACGCAAGTGGACTATCGCCATTGAGCTATGATTGGACTGGACCAAATGGTTACACATCGACATTAGAAAATCCAGTGATCAGCAATGCGACGGTAGACAATAATGGCCAATACATATTAAGTGTAACTAATGGCAACGGATGTATAGCAAGTTCGAGCATAACGGTAAGTGAAATATTACCTGCGCTAGCACCGGCAACGATCAGCAGCAATGGACCAGAAATATGTGATGGAGATCCGATTGAATTAGAGTCAAGTACCCCAGGCGTACAATATGAATGGATCGGTACTTCAGATTCAGGATCAAGTTTACTACAGCCAGGTCAGACGACTACAGCAGGAATGACGAGTTTTGGACCAGGACATCCTGAGTACAAATCTGGACCGTGGAGAGTGCGTGTAACCGATGCGAATGGATGTACTACAGAGTCTCCAGTAATAAATATCGAAATAGTACCAGTACCAGAAAGTGCGGCAAGCAACGATGGACCTACCTGTGCAGGAGATGCAGTAATAGTATCTGCAAGTACAGTAGATGGAGGTACTTACAGATGGTATGATGGAGCAGATCCAATAACAGCCAATTTACTAAGTACAAATCAGAACTATACCATTTCAGATTTGCCAGTAGGCACTTACACGTATTATTTGCAAGTAGAATTAAATACCTGTTTCTCTACAGTATACAGCACTATAGTTACAGTGGAAGATAATCCAAGTGTAATACTAACGTACGATTACACACCGAATGCAGATTGCGCAGCATCAGATTTGAGTCTACAGTCAGATGTTAGTGCTAGTCCATCCACAGTAGTGGGATATGCATGGAGCGGACCTAACGGGTTCAATTCTAATGAGGCAAGTCCAGTAATACAAAATGCAGGACCAGAAGATAATGGCAGTTATACATTGATTGTAAGTACAGCTGCAGGATGTACTGCTAGTGAAACTATGCAGATAAACGAGATAGTAGCACCAGTAGTGAATGATCCAAATATTACCAGCAGTGGACCAGCTTGTGAAGGCGGTTCTATCACCTTGAGTACAGCGGTACAAAGCGGAACAAATGTTACTTATGTATGGACGATGCCAAGTGCAGCTAATGTGAGTGGTCAAGGGACAAATCAAATTGTGATCTTTCCACTAGATGAAAGTGTAAATACAGGAGACTATACAGTAACGGTATCGGTAGATGGATGTACAGCTACATCAGCAGTGTTTGAAGTAGAGGCATTAAGTGCATCGATGGCAATGCCGAGTGCAACTAGCACACCGATTTGCGAGGGCGACAATTTATTTTTGGAAGCAAATTCAGCAACAGGCGTAAGTTTTGCCTGGAGTGGACCAAGTGGCTTTACCTCCGATCAAAGAAACCCAGTAGTGACCAATGTGAGCGAAGCGAACAATGGAACCTATACTTTGACGGTAAGCAATGCAGAAGGATGTACAAGCGTAAGTGAAGTACTAGTGAGCAGTATCTTACCAGCAGCGGAGACGCCAACGATTGCGGTCAACGGACCGAATTGTGTAGGAGAAGATATGGTATTCAGTACAAGTGCGAGTGGTGATCTATACGAATGGATTGGTCCATTAGGCGCGAGTCAAGGTACACTGATGATGCCAGGTTTAACAACTACGACACCGAGTACGACGATAGATGAGAATAACGATTCTTACCTTTCAGGAGACTGGAGAGTAAGGGTAACAGATGCGAATGGATGTACAGCGATATCCGCACCAATAAGTGTAGGAATCAATGATGTACCACAAGCGATCATCATCAACAACGGCGATGTATGTGCTGGTTCACCAGTAGTACTAAATGCTACCACAGTAGCAGATGCAAATTACGCATGGTATGATGCAGATCCGAATGCAGGCGGTAATTTGATCAGTCAAGATCAGCGCATCGAAGTATTTGGCTTGGACGCAGGATCATATACTTATTTCTTACAAGTAGATGCAAATGGTTGCCCATCCGAGGTAGATCAATCTACCGTAGTGGTAAACAGCACGCCTACGACAGGCGCAACATTTACCTACATGAGCAATACAGATTGCGCAGCGGCGGATTTAGAATTGCAAGCAAATGCATCAGGCAATGGACCATTTACCTACAGTTGGACTGGACCAAATAACTTTACATCTACGCAGAGCGATCCAGTAATACCTGGAGCAGCGAGTCAGAATAATGGTTCCTACACTATCCAAGTGATAGATGCCAATGGCTGTGAATCAGCCTTGATGTCCTTAGAAGTAGATGGAGTAGAAAATAGTGTAGCTGAACCAGTGGTTACCAGTTCAGGGCCAGCGTGTAATGGACAAAGTATAACGTTAAGTATACCCGCGTACGCAGGCTCAAATGTAAGTTACGCTTGGACAACGCCAAATGGATTTACAGGTATTACAGGACAGTCAAGTAATGTATTAATTATTTCTCCAGTAGACGATGCGATCCATACAGGAAGCTATTCAGTACAGGTAGAAGTAGATGGTTGTACAGTACAGTCAGATGATTTTGCAGTAGTTATATTTGCTAGTCCGAGTGCGACAATAAGTGCTACGATGGGTGCGATCTGTCAAGGCGATGATTTGGCCTTGATGTCTAATGCAACAGGAGCAGTAAGTTATGCATGGACAGGTCCAGCAGGATTTAGTTCCAATGCAGCAGATGTAACTATACCGAATGTGAGCCAGGCCAATAACGGAACATATAGTGTAGTAGTAACATCCCAAAGTGGATGTAGCGCTACCGATAGTTACGTAGTAGATAACATCAGCGACTTACCGACAAGCCCTACTCTAGTGGCCAGTACAGAGATATGTGAAGGCGAATCCATTGAGTTATCAACCAGTGCAGTAGGTACGCAATATGAATGGATATCCCCATTGGGAGATAGTCCTTCTACAAGTGGTATAGCAGAATTGACAACAAGCACAGGGATGACAACGATTGCCTCTACAAGTCAGGCATACTTATCAGGAGACTGGTCAGTACGAGTGACGGATGCGAATGGGTGTACCGCTACTTCGGCAGTAAGCGAAGTAACGATCAATGATATTCCAGTAGCTCTAGCGAGAAACAATGGCCCTATCTGTGAAGATGGAGGCGATATACAGTTGATAGGAAACGAAGTAGCTGGAGCAAGTTACGAGTGGTACTTGGGCGATCCAAATAATGGAGGAACGCTATTTAGTACAGACATGTCCCCTACGCTATTTTCGCCAGAAGTGGACACGACGGATTACTACCTAATAGTAATACAGGATGGCTGTGAATCAACGCCATCCTTGACACAAGTAGAAGTATCAGCTAAGCCAGAAAGTGATCCTCAAGCGGCCTATAATCTGAGCCCAGATTGTGCATTGGAAGATCTACGATTAGAATCGAATGCAGTAGGAACAGCACCATTCGAGTATCTGTGGACAGGACCAAATAACTTCACTTCAACGGAAGCTAATCCAACGATCAGTAATATTACCGAAGAAGGAAACGGCTCTTATACATTATTACTAAGAGATGCGAACGGGTGTGAAAGTACGAACACGGTGGAGTTAAATAACATCAGTGATCCGCAAGCGCAACCAGTGATCATGACATCAGGAATTAGCTGTGATGGTGGAGCGATTGCTTTATCAACCCAAGCATATTTTGGAACGAGTGTGACGTACACGTGGACAACACCAAATGGAACTACGCAGGATATTTCAGGTTTAGAAACGAACGAGATCACGATATCACCGGTAGATGAAAGTGTACACGATGGCGACTATACCTTGACGGTAGTAGTAGACGACTGTACGTTGACATCAGCACCGTTCAACTTAGAGATATTAGCAGAGCCAATAGCTGCAGCACCAACAGCAGTAAAAGATGGGGTATGTGTAGGTGAAGATATATTACTACAAAGTGAGGTGGCGGCGGATTATCTGTGGTCAGGACCAAATGGGTTTACCTCTACACTTCAATTTCCAGTAGTAAGTAATCCGAGCTTGGCGGCAGCAGGCACTTATTTCTTGACAGTCTTTAATGAGCAAGGATGCGAGTCTGCACCAGTGAGCATAGATATCACAGTAGACATCAGACCTGAAGCTCCTACGTTAGTAGTAGAAGATAATGTGATCTGTGAAGGTGAAGAATTGATGTTACGTACTTCAAGTGTATGTGATAGTTATCAATGGATCGGTCCAGGTGGATCTAGTGTAGGTACGCTATCCAATCCATTATTGACGACATCGGTAAACAGCACGACCATACCATCCACGGATGAAGCATATGCGCAGGGAATGTGGTCATTGATCTGTATCAATGGCAATGGCTGTGAATCTCCAGCGTCATCAGAGATGCAAGTATCGATCATAGACATCGAATCACCACGTCCAGCGACAGATCAGTTTGTAGCCTGTGCTGCGGAAGAGGTAAATCTATTTGCAGGAGAAGGATACGAAACAGGCACGCAATTTTTCTGGTACGATGAGGATCCGATGACTGGCACTGCTACTTTGATTAGTAACCAGCAAAACCCATCATTGACCGAACAGATAACTGCGGGTAGTTACACTTACTTTTTGCAAATAGAACAGCAAGGCTGTATGTCAGAGGCAGTAGCGGTAACAGTAGTAGTATCGGATGCCTTACAGATCACAGCAGTCAATGATGGTACAGAATGTATCAGTACAACGGAGGATGTAAATCTGATGGGAGAAGTATTTAACGGTACAGCACCATTTACATATAACTGGAGCGGCCCGAATAACTTTGCCTCAGTACAAGCAAATGCAGTATTACCAAATGCAGCGGATGGATTAAGTGGAACCTACATTTTGAACATCACAGATGCGAATGGATGTAGTGCAGTTGCAGAAACAGTTGTAGATGTAACAGCGGTACCAACTGAACCAGTATTACAATATGCAAGTGCATTATGTGAAGGATCAGAATTTGTAATCAAAGCGCCGCATTATGAAGGCGAAGATGTAACATACTTCTGGACTGGACCGAATGGTACTACATTAGATGGAACCTATTCCGATAGTCATGAGATTGTAATTGAAGAGGTAGATCAGACAGACAATGGCAATTACGAAGTATATGTAATAGTAGATGGTTGTCAATCAAATATTTCATCAGTAGTTCCTGTATTCATTAATGAATTACCACAAGTAAGTCCTGACAATGACGGAGTACTTTGTGCAGAAATAGAAAATGACCTTAATCTTACAGCTAATGCTACTGGTGGGCAGGCACCGTATACATACTTCTGGCAAGGACCTAATGGTTTTACTTCACAAGCAGAAAATCCGCAGTTATCAAACTTAGGAATTGAAGCGAGTGGCTCTTATACTTTATATATTTCAGATGCAAATGGATGTGAGTCTGTAGTCTCAAGTACATCAGTGAGTGTATCTGAATTACCTGCTACTCCAACCCTGAATGTATCCTCTGAAGATGTATGTGAGGACGGAGAATTGATCTTGAGTACGCAGACATATAACAGCTCCGATGTAACCTACTCATGGATCCTATCTGATGGGTCAATAGTAGAAACGGATGTCCCTGTTTTACTTATTGATGAAGCGGCTATTGAAGTTCATGATGGGTTCATATCTGTGATGGTTACGGTCAATGGTTGTAGTTCTTATCAAGCTTCACAAGTATTTGTTAATGTCAATGCTCAACCTGATGCACCTGCCTTAGCAAACTCTACAAGTGCAAATAATCCAGCATGTGAGGGAGAAAGCATCCAATTGAGTACGACCTTTATAGTAGGTGCGACCTACTCTTGGTTTGGACCAAATGGCTTTACTTCTACTTTACCTAGTCCTGCTATTAGTGAAGCAAACCTTTCGGATACAGGAATGTACTTAGTAGTTGTTGAGATTGATGGTTGTCAGTCTGAACCTGTACAAACACAAGTTTATGTAGAAGAAATGCCAAGCATTCCTATAGCAGATAATCAAGGCCCATTCTGTGAAGAAATGGATATAGAGTTACGGGTAATTAACCCAAATCCTGAACATTTATACAGATGGTACCGCGCATCTAATAATTTAGAAGTTGGTACAGGTGCAGTATTAATTTTACCAGCAGCGAGTCAATCCGATGCAGGTGGCTATTACGTCACTGCGGAAACGGATGATTGTGCTTCTGAAGCTTCAAATATTACTGATGTAGTAGTGAATGAAGAAAGTTTCACGAATGCATATGCTGGAGAAGACGATATAGTTTGTGAGCCAGATTATACTATCGGCGGAAATAGCATTACAGCAGGCGAAGGTTTCTGGACACAAGTAAATCCTAATGGACAGACACAAATTGTTGACCCATCTCAAGCTCAAACCTTAGTTAGAGATTTACGATTTGGCGACAACCAATTTGTCTGGACGGTTAGTAGTGGAGCTTGTGAAAACACCAACACTGATACAGTTACCATTACCTATAATGATGACCCATTGGCAACTGACGATGTCTATGTAATTGAGATCAATGAAGAGCTAAACCAAAGTGTCCTTGATAATGATCTGGCCAACGCAGCGGACTTTACGATAAGCAATTTTACAGAGCCAGCAAACGGAACAGTAGTACAGAATAATGATGGTGAGTTCACTTACCAACCTAATGAAAATTATGTTGGACAAGACAGTTATTCATATGAACTGTGTCATGTATTCTGTCCAGATAATTGTGTAGAAGCAACAGTTTATATTACCATAGGAGAAGCTGGCGGGTGTTTTGCACCTACAATTATTACACCTAACAGTGATGGAGTAAACGACTCTTTTACCATACCATGTTTAGCCAACTTTGAAAACAGTAATATGTGTATTTTCAATAGATGGGGAGATGAAGTTTATAGAAATAGCAACTACAGAAATGAATGGGAAGGAACCTACAAGGACGAAGGGTCTACCCTACCAAGTGGAACTTACTATTACATCTTACAAGTAAATGACGGACAGGATACCGTATTGACAGGATATGTATTTATACAACGCTAGTAACGATTAGAAACAAAGATTTTTTTAGAAAAGTAAAATAATTAAAATGAATAATAAACTAAAAATGATTTTGTGGATTGCACTGCTACCGATGATAAATCTATCAGCACAGCAAGATGCACAATACACACAATGGATGTTTAATAAGTTAAGTATTAATCCTGCTTATGCAGCGAGTAGTGATTATGCATGCGTTTCATGCTTGCATAGATCGCAATGGGTGGGGCTAGAAGGGGCACCAGTTAGCCAGTCGCTAAATCTGCGCGTACCCTTATACAAGAAGAATGTAGGTTTAGGATTATCTATTAATCACGATCAAATAGGCCCGACAAATTCTTGGCAGTTTAGTGGTATATATGCTTACCGTTTCAATTTTGAAAACCAACATAAGTTGTCTGTAGGTCTCCAGGGATCAGTGCGAAGCTACCGCGTAAAATATTCGGAAACTGAAGCGCTAGAGTCAGGCGATGGGCTTTTACCAACTGCTGATCAAAATCGGATGATTCCAAATTTCGGAGTAGGTCTGTATTATTATACACCTAAGTTTTTCGTCGGATTATCTGCACCACGTTTACTAGAGGGAGACTTGTCTTTCTTTAAAGATGGATCTAACAATACTGATTTTGCAAGAGAAGAGCTGCATGGTTTCTTAATGGCAGGAGCAGTATTCGAGTTGAATGATGCAATTAAGCTGAAGCCTTCCTTATTATTTAAGTATGTGAAAGATGCTCCCTTTGATGCGGATCTTCATGCAAGTTTAATCTTCTACGATATATTCTGGGCAGGACTTACTTATCGTCTTGGAGGAATCGGTGATAGTGGAGGTGAATCATTAGACATGGTATTACAACTCCAATTAAGTCGAGCGATTCGCTTAGGATTTGCTTATGATTTTACTTTATCAAAAGTAAGAGAATATAGTGATGGCACTTTTGAGGTAGTATTAGACTACTGCCTAAATCCAGGTAACGATAGATTAACCAATCCTAGATTCTTTTAAATAAACAAATAATTTAAAAACTATTATATCATGAATTTAATAAAAACAGGTGTGTGTTTAATTGTGGTAGTATTTTTTACTGCTGACATATTCGCACAGAAAAACAAAATCGCTTTAAGCCTTTATAAAAAATTAGGTTATAAAGTTTCTATCCCAAAATTTCAAGAAGCGGAAGGCCTTAGCTTGGAGAACATGACTAGGATAGCGAATAGCTACCGTCTTAATCATGACACTCCCAATGCGGAATTTTGGTATAGTAATGTAGTACAGGAAAGCAATAATCCAGAAGATTTTCTCTTCTACGCACAAGCATTGCAAAGTAATGAAAATTACGAGCTTGCAAAAATTAATTATCTGAAATACGATGATATGATGGGTGGAGAAAAAAGGGACAAAAGAGGAGCTCTGTTAGCAGCGTCAATTGATCGCATGGGTAGCTTTACGCATACCAAAGTAGAGATAAAAAATGAAGATGCTCTAAATACTAAGAAATTAGATTTTAGCCCTACTTATTATAACGATGAGTTAGTCTTTGTATCTACTAGAGATGAGAAAAAACTCCTAAGTGGGATTAGAGATTTATGGATTGATGATAACTTCATGGCATTGTATACAGCCAACAGAAATTTAGATGGTACAGTATCTTCGCCAGAGGTATTTTCTGAAAATATTACGACCAAATTTCATGAAGGCCCAGTTTGTTTTAACAAAAGTGGAGATCGAGTTTTCTTTACACGTAATGATTTCAAAAGAGGAAAGAGAAGAAATAATTCTGATGGTATCATGAAACTTCAGATCTATACTTCTACTAAGGAAGGCGACGACTGGAGTAAGCCAACATCATTAAATTTCAATACCAAGGAATATGAAGAAGCGCACCCTGCGCTTACACCGAATGGAAATCGCTTATACTTTTCTTCAGATAGAGAAGGTGGCTACGGTGGAATGGATCTATACGTAAGTGAATTTAAAAATGGAGAGTGGGCAGCACCAATAAATCTTGGTGAAAAGGTAAATACGCCTGGCAATGATGTTTTTCCGTATGTACACGATGATGGTACACTTTACTTCGCATCTAACGGTTGGGAAGGATTAGGTGGATTAGATATCTATCAGGTGAATATGGATGTCGATAAAAAGATGCTAGGCGTAGAAAATATTGGAACTCCTTTTAATTCTCCAATGGATGATTTTGGTTTAATTATGAACGAAACCAAATCAGAAGGATACCTAACTTCCGCTAGAGATGGTGGACACGGACAAGATGATATCTATAGTTTTAAAACTTCTGGAAAGATAATTCGAAAAGCTAGAATCTGTGCATATGAGGCAGGAACTGACACTCGATTGGAAGATGTAGAAGTGATTATCAACGATCCAGTTATGACGGATGATGAGCACGTGTTGAAGCTCGTAGAAACTAATGTTTCCGATGAGTACATCCTTAAGTTCAAAAGTGGAGAAACTGATAGTGAAGATGTAATAAGAAACTTTACAAATAACTTAGGTGTATTTAACATGGCGGTTGAACCCAACTATGATTATAACTTTGTTGCCAATAAAGATGGATACAAAGAAGCAACAGAAACGATGAGAGTAAGTAGCAAAATGCTTGTAGGCGACTACGAATTTTGTATTCCAATGGAGCCGATCAACTGTTTGGTTCTTGAAGGAATCGTAAAAAACAAGTCTTACAAAAACACTATCCCAAATGCTAAAGTTACAATGGTAAATAAGTGTACAGGAGATGAGGTTACAGTTACCTCTGATGCTAACGGAGACTTTGATTTTCCATGTGTTGATTGTGATTGCGAGTACTACTTAAAAGGAGAAAAGAACTACTTCCTAGACGGTACAAATAACGCTACTACTATGGGCTTAAACTGTAATGAAGGCGGAAAGGTAGAAGTACTATTGGAGCTTACACCGTACGATCCTTCAGAGCCGAAGCCGTTACCATTTGTGCCTACGCCAAATTTTGAAGGCACAAAAATAGTAGAAGGTGCAGTAATTGAATTACCACATATCTATTATGATTTTGATCAATTTTACATTCGAAATGATGCGAGTAACGAGCTGGATAAGGTGGTATCACTGATGAATAAGTATCCAACACTATCGATCGAATTAGGCTCTCATACCGATGCTAGAGGAACAATAAAATACAATGAAAAACTTTCCCAAAATAGAGCTGAAGCTGCCGTACAATACATCGTCAAAAATGGTATTTCAGCAGCTCGTCTAGTTGCAAAAGGATATGGAGAATCACAGTTGAGAAATGGGTGTGCAAACTTCATCGAATGTCCAGAAGAGCAGCACCAGTACAATCGTAGAACAGAGATTCGAGTACTCCGTTTTGGCGATCCAAATACAGGTGTTAAATACTTAGAAAATTTACCAGTGAAGATTGATAAAGCCGATCCATCACGAAGTTGGATTTGGAACTAAAAACTATTTATTTTAGTACTTACTAAAGAGCTTGATACTTAATTGTGTCAAGCTTTTTTTTTTTGCGCAAATGATAGGAATCATGCGACGGTAGGAGCAGTCTCGTCTTCCGATAAATATCGGAATAAGACGGGACCGAAGCGGACGCGGAGTGATGGATAGCATGGTCACGCTCTTCCGCGTGATGTGCCCTAATCAAAAATCTTAGCATAAATATTATCATCATCTGGGGGTGCCCACTGACACTTATATTTTATCTCCTAAAGTCGAATAAATATAGGTGCCAGCGGTCAGGCTCTCCATGGGTACACTTCGTTCCCGTCCCGATGGAAGGGAAAATCGGGACTGCTCCTACCGTCGCACCATTCCCATCCTTCACCCAAAAGTAATATTGGTATCGGGCAATAAAATAAGATTAGCTAGGATAAATTCTATCTTTATGGTAAAAAAAATAAAATAGCTATGCATTGTAGTTTGAATAAAAATGAGTTGGAGTTGGAGTGGCTAATGTTTGATTTTGATAATACTTTGGTTGATTTTCATAAGGCTTCATTACTAGCATTTGGTCAAACATTTGAGGATTTTAATCTTAAACTTCAACCAGAATATTATAGTATCTATGAGAAAATAAATGGAAAAATATGGAATGATTTTGAGCAAAAATTAATTACTACCGTTGATATTCGAAAATCTAGATTTAAGCTTCTTTTTGAAAGATTGAATATTGAAAGTGTTGATGGATTCGAATTCAATGCAAAATATTTGTCTAATCTTGTGAAGCATACCACTGTACGTCCTGAAGTAATAAATATGTTGACAAAGCTCAAAGCACACTTTAAGATGTCTATCATTACCAATGGTTTGAAAGAAGTGCAGCGCCCTCGCCTAGATAAATGTTTAATGACGCACTTATTCGATTCTATTATAGTATCCGATGAAATAGGAGCAGCAAAACCTGATCTTGCGTTCTTTGATGTTGCAATCAAGTCAATACCAAACACAATTAAAAAAGATAAAATTCTAGTCATTGGGGATAGCCTAAAATCAGACATTGCAGGAGGCATTAACTATGGCTTAAAAACTTGCTTGATTGATCCATATGATTCTTTTCTGCTTGTGAATGCAGATATTGTTGTACAGGATGTGCTTGAATTAGAACAACTTTTATTAGACGTATATCAGCCAATTGATTGTGGATTTTACGATTATCTAGAAATTTATTGTATGCGTAAAACTACTGTTAAAATAGATTTTACCGAGATATCCAATCAGGCTAGTGTTATCACAAAAATTGAAAATCTATTTACTAAAAATAAGGTGGAGTTTGCAAAACTAGCCAATGGAACTACTATTCGCCTCGATATAATTAGAGAATTATCACCTATTAGTGACAGGGAACAATACATATAGTATATTTATCTATACATAAATCATTACTTATGGATTTAATATCTGCATTTTCAAAAATTTTCTAACAAATACCTTCAGACAGAGAACATTTATTTCGATCCATCGTCAATGATTCATTTTCGATCCTGACTAGTTTAATAATTTTATAGATGTATGAATATCAATAGATTATAAATAGTATTTTATTATCGTGTATCTCTTTATTATAGATTCATCACCCAATCATAATAATCTAAAATACTGAAATTATCTTTCGTGGAATTAAAAAGCTTAATATGTCACAAAATGCAACTTTCAATTTTTATACATGTAAAATATTCTAACTTAATCCGCCTTGGCAGATTATGCATATAGATATTTGTACACACAAAAATTGAACATAATGCAGTTTAAGACCCTATTTAATTTTTTCGTTTTAGTATTTATACTTGTATTTGCAACATCTAATAAGCTTATGGCGCAATGTGCCGATATCCAAGTGATAGAGCTTTTAGATGTGCCCGGCTTTGCCCAAACTGACGAATTAGTTGTGTGCGGTAAATCAGATACATTGGCCTTTCTCATTTATATCGAAGAGCCTGGTGAGATTTCAGGGACACAAATGACGCTAGATTTTAAACCTGGTATGCAGTATGCAGGATTTGAACTTACGCATTATGACAGTACAACTTCTATTTCTGTTGTCAACCCTGATCCAGATAAACCTAGATTTTTATTAGATGGTATTACTAATGGCGTCTATGTTGGATACATAGGAGTTCAAAGTACTTGTGATGCAGACATCAATGGATTTGAGTATGAAGTAGATATTGATTTCAATTATATATATGAGGATACACTCGGTAATTTTTATAACTGTAAAGCTTCTGTCACTCCGATCAGAACTTATAACTCTGTAATAAAAACTCCAGTAATAAACTTTCAGTCTGTCCCTAATACAACAATTACTACCCTAGGTGCAAATACTTGTACTAATATTACTTTATCTCAAGATGGTATTTCTGCATATGTAGAAGATTTCGATTTTGAAATTGAAAACTTAGATTTGAACCAAGGTCTCGTCTTGAATTCTGTTAGATCAAATGGTATAGATATTCCATATACTTATGATGCAGGAAATATGTCCTTACTAACTACCGTTCCTGGAAATACTTTTCCTGGAAACACAAACAATTCTCCATCAGATACATTATTCAATACTAACGAGAGAGTAACACTACAATTTTGCTATCAAATAGATGACTGTCCTTCTGGGCCTAGCACTTATCCCGTAACTTATAAAGCTCGATTTGGTTGTGCTGGCTTAGAATGCCAAGAAACGCAAAGTGACAAAGAAATAAGAGTTAGACCTACTACGAGGCCAGCTCCAATAGCTACATCTACACTTTCACAACAGCCAGGCGTATGTGGAGATCCAGCAATAATTGATTTAACACTTGAAAGTTCTGTTGCTGATTCTGCAACAGGAATGTTTACTGATCTAACAGTTGGATTTGAAACTTGCGAAAAACCTAGTTTAGAAATTGTGAGAGTCCTTATTGGAACTGGTGCCAACCAAACAGTTATACCCAGCAGTAGTTTTACTTGGGTTAACGATGACATAAATATAGATTTCACCGCGCTCACTTCTGATCCTGATGGTCCTGGCATTGGAGTCACGGATGCAGATGGAGATGGATTTTTCGATGATCTTCCTGGTGGACGTTTATTAAATATATCTGTTGAATTAGACTATGTTTGTAGTTTACCTCCTGATCCTACCTCTATCGCGTGTAGCCAGGTAGATTGTTCTTTTTCTCAATTCTATGTTGAAGCAAATAGAGATTGTGGTACAGGTTTTAAGGTTTACCCCCCTATCACTCCATTTAATATAATAAATGGTGCCACTGATGTTTCTTCAAACGAAACTCAAGTGAATACTAGTTTTTTCGGTATTGATTTTGGTGCCACAGGTACTTCGGGTGCAAAGACTCAGACGGTGGAAATGTGCTATGTATACGAGAGAGAAAATGTAACACCGTGTCCAGATGCCAATACAACTAATAGATTACAAGTTGTCTATGCTGGTTCACCAAGTATAGTTAAAGATGTTCAACTCGTACCAGGCTCTATTTCTGTCAATGGTGCAGCTGTGTCAGATGGAGATGCTTCTTGGACTACCATAGACGATGCAACTCGGGTGTTAAATATAAATGCAGGAAGCAACGATGTTGGCACTCAAGTTTGCTATCAATATGATTTACAAGTTGATACATTTCTATGTAGTCCTCCTGTCTACATGGTGGGAAATCATCAAGTCATAGAGGAGTGTGATACTGGTGCATGTTCCTGTACTACCGTCAAAGCTTGTGAGAGTATACTCTTTAGATCTGACCCTAATGATACTGGCTGTCAATGTGATATGCAGCAAGGGGTATCCCAACTATATAGATTTAATACGGGATATACTGACGCATCTTGTTCTACTAAAGTTCTACCTGAAAATGTTCCTCCAGCGGATAGGAATAGATATTTACCTGGTGATACTATATTTTACGAAACATTCCATGTTTTCAGTTCAGAAGAATCAATTAGAAGAGATTTGTATCAGTTAGGACTTAGAACATTTTTTAGAGCACCTAATAATCGATTTGACGAAAATGAACTTACAGTCGATCCAAGCCAATCAGCAATAGTAGATTTTTCAATTAAGAAACTAGGTGGAATCAGTAGGACTTCAATCGCTTTGGATCAAATACCTTCTTGCATTGATAGTGGTCCAGAGTCTGCTGGCGGAACAAATATATTCTATGGAGATCATCCCTGGGGTAATAGCATAGAAACTTTTTACCAACCTAATCGAGAATGCCTCAATAGTAGTTTTGATTTTTATGATAATAATTATGTGTCTCTGTTTTTCTATAATCAAAACATGCTTCAAGAGTGCCGAGGAATTACTAGTCTAGAAGACAACGGAAATTGTATTCAAGATTGGTTTAATGAATACGATGTACAAGTTGGAGATACCCTCTTTTTATCTCAGCACTTGAAAGTAATTAAAAACCCAATTGGAGCGGCCAGCGGAAAACCATTAACAAGTCAGTTGAAACTATATGGCCTTAGTTTTATGTCTGTTTTAGATGAATTCGAGAGATTTTGTAGTTCTACTAGGAGTGTTTGTCGTGAAGATAGAATAGTAGAAACCTATTGTCCTTCAGATGTTTCTTTAAGTTCTTTGGTGGCCTTTGATGATTGCGGAGGTACTGCTGAACATGCATTTGTAGTAGATAATAATGTACCACCAGGATGGTTTACAGCAGAATACTTCCCATACTTTAAGATTAAGGATATAGATATTCCTGTATATTCTCCTCTTATGTATTGCGGAAATGTTACTGCCAGTAATGTCAGCGGTAAATCTGTAGACTTGTCTATCAAAGATACCATGAATTTCAAATGCATAGATTATCAAAATGATACATATTGTTCTGTCTCAAATGGAGATAACGGAATTATCACCTTTAACCCACTTGATGATGGATTCGATGGATTAGGAATTGGTCTAGGGGGGACTTTTAGAGATACTTTATTTTTGGCTTATGATTTATGTATGGTATGTCCAGGAGACCTTTCTGGAATTTCAAATTTCGAAGTTACTTATGATTATCAACATCCTTATGATCCACCTCCGTCTCAGTGTTATGTATGTAATTTTACAGCTGCTACAGGTGCAAATAATGAATTAGACTCGTGTTTAATATATGGTAATGGTGCAAATTATTATAATATTCAAAATCTGGATGCGCTAATTTATAAAGACGATAATACAAGTAGTGATTTATTCCTACAAGATAACCGTAGTGGATTTCCAGCACTTACCGCAACTGTAAGCCAATCGCTTATTTCAAGTAACATCCCTGGATCTTCTGTAGAAAGCGTCACCTATGAAGTATGCGCTGTGGACGAAATGGATCCGAGCTTAGCGGTTCATCAAGGCGTAATGGGTGCAGTAGTAGTACCATCTAGTGTAGCTTTATCTGATATACTAGATAGTACAGGTGTACCAATAGATTACACCACTGCTGGCAGCAGTTCAACAACCACTACCTACAATTTCCCCCTACAGGATCTAGATCAAGGAGACTGTGTTCAATTTACAGTAGCTACCACCCTACTATTCTGTCCTGAAGCTCCTTTACCTCCTCCAGAAATATGCGCTACAGTAACCTCTGGTTGCATGGATCCTGATTTACAAGCTTTGGTAGCGGGTAATACAGAATCTTGTAATGGAACAAAGAGATGTCACGCATACACATTCGGAGAGGCGGGCATACAAGCTGATTTTGTACTACCCAGTGGGACACAAACTTTTGACCTGTGTGAACCAATACCAGTAGCTGTTCTAGTAAAGAATGTGAAAATTGCTACTGTTACGGACTTTGTTTTAGAGTGGGATGTACCGACGAATGGTGCACAGATAGTACCAGGGTCATTTGAAATATCTTACCCGAACGCTGGAAATCTCTCTCTTCCGTTTAATTCTATTCCAGATCCAGTTATTAACGGTTCTAATCTTATTTATGAAGAGGATGCAGTATTTAGCAGCTATATTGACCAAAATGGATTACCTGGCGTAAATGTATCCGCAGATAGCAATCAATTTGTAATACGTTTTGAATTGTTCACAGATTGTGATGAATTTGTTTCAGGCTCAAAATCATTTTTTGAAGCAACATCTTCTGATCCTTGTACACCTGAGCTGCTATCTTCTGGAAAAGTAAATAGTAGTGGTATTATTATCAATGGAGCCAATCCTGTCGACTATGCTCAGATTCTGACGACTGCAAAACCTTCTAATGCATACTGCGGTGCCGAATCCACATTATTTACCTTGACAGGTTTAAATATCTCTGAAGTAGGGTCTGGCGACAGTGTGAGAATTTGCTTAACATTCCCAGAAGAATTAGAGTACGAATCCGGTTCAGTCGGGTATAATATTCCTGCCAATTATCCAACAGGCGCAGTTGAAGAATCTATGGTAGGCACTAAAACACAAATTTGTTTTGACGGAGTAAACAATTTACCTGTCGGAGGTCAATTTACCATTTCTTATAGAGGAGTTATGACTACTGCTGCTACTTGCGATGGGATCAGAATTGGAGTGGATGTAAAAGAATATATAGAAGATGTAATTTGTGCTACTGGTGGGGCTTGTGATGTATGGGTACAAAGTTCAGTAAATAATGACTTTGGAGTTGACCTAAATCCACCTGTAGAAATATTAGATCTTACTATCAATAGTCAATGTCAAAATTATGGAGACTCTGTAATATTATGTTATGAAGCTATGCTTTACAATCCTGGACCTGAGTATGAAGGAGATATTACGGTGACGCTGCATGATGATGTTACGGGGAATTCCGTTTTAGACTATTTTGATAATATTTTAGGTACAGATTTGTATCCTAACCAACTGATAGAAAGCGAAGACACTATAATTGTAATGAAGTGCTTTACTGTCGACGAGCCAAATGCCTGTCCAGTTATTATAAATCTAGAATATGAGACTTCTTGTGCTTGTACAGGAAAGGCTTACCCATTTGATGAGATAAAACCACAATTCTTAGCGGATCTCCCCTCTACATCTATTTTATGTCCAGGCGAAGAAATTGCTATTGAAGTATGTGGAGACTACACGTTTAGTTTAGATCCAGCCGCTGATGGATACCAGCGGATTGAAGGGGACAGTATCTTTTTTGGATTGAATACAGTAGGTACTACAGTGGCTATTACAGCGTCAGGTTCTATCGGAGATTGCAGTAGCGATGATATAATTTTTATGCGAGAACTCGAAGTGTTTCCTGTAGAGTTGGAAGACGTAATGGCTTGTGTGAATCAGACAAAGTTTCTCCAATTAGTTATCCCATCTGAGTTTGCAGATGCTGTGGATATTCTTTGGACTCCAGATACTTATTTGGATGATCCTACGATTAGCAATCCAGTATTTTTAGCTGATGCTGCAGGGGATTTTGACTATACGATTACGTATGATTTTGGTGGAGGCTGTACTATTCAAGATATAGTAACGATTGAAGTGGAAGCATCAGGAGCCATGAGTATTTCTGGAGATGTTGAATTCTGCAACGGATATGCCCCTGGGACTTTAACAGCTCAAAATGGTTTTGACTCTTACGAGTGGTACAAATTGGATGGAGGTTTTGAAATCATAAAAGCAATCACAAGTACTAACGTTTGGACAGGTCCATTCGAGCCAGGAACATTTATTGCCAAAGGATATCGTAATGGAGTTCTATGTCCATCTGTATCCAACCCGTGGGATGTTATTCAGAATGATTGTCTAGATATTGAATTAGAAAAGACAATCTGCAATGTGCCAGCAAACCCTGGGATAGGTGATACGATTAGCTTTTGTATTGAAGTTTGCAATATAGGAGATTCCTCTCAAGGATTGATCTATGATGCAGATGATATCGAGGTAGAAGATTCATGGCCTCCAGATGTGGAGTATATTGACTATACATCAAGTAGTGGAACTTTCATATTTGATACGCCTCTAAGTACATGGCAGATACCTTCTATTTTATCTGGCCAGTGTCAGACGATAGAAATAAGAGCAGAAATTTTAAATGGTGGAACGATTGAAAATGTTGCGCAAGTGACTTCTTATGGAGGAAGAAAAGATGCAGATTCAGGACAGGACAATGACAATGGAGATCAAAGCGAAGATGAAGAATCGCGCGCAAGTATAGAAATTGTCCTTGCGAGTATAGGAAATCTTTTATTTATTGATGCAGATTCTGACGGTATTCAAGATCCAGCAGAAACTGGAGTTGCAGGAGCTACAGTTACACTTTTTGATACTAGTACAGGGTTACCCATTGCGACAGTTATTACAGATGCAAATGGAAACTATATATTTGAAGATGTACCAAGTGGAGATTATAATATAGAATTTGATCTTAGTACGGCAACAACACCAGGTGCTATGGATTATTTATTCACTGCTGCAGGTGCAGGAGATGGAACTAATGATAGCGAAGCAGATGCAAATGGTGTTACCCCAAGTTTTACATTTGATGCAAGTATGGGTGACGACTTAACCCATGATGCAGGTGTTATACCAGCGGCAGATTTAGGAAATTTTGTATGGATAGATACTGATGGAGATGGTGTTCAGGATGCAGGAGAAGTAGGAGTAGATAATGTTCAAGTGATATTATATGACGCAATAAGCGGCTTACCACTTGATACCGTATTTACAGATCCTAGTGGCATGTACTTATTTGAAGACTTGCCAGCGGGTGATTATGAGATAGTGTTTGATTACAGTACAGCAAGCGGATCACAAGATTTTGTATTTACAACTCAGAATGCTGGAGCTAATAATACTGATAGTAATGTTGATGCTACTGGAAGTACTGGTACTATTTCGTTTAATCCATTGAGTGGAGATGATCTCACTATAGATGCGGGCTTAGTTCCTGTAGCTAATATTGGAAACTTTGTCTGGATTGATTCAGACATGAACGGTATTCAAGATGCAGGCGAATTAGGTGTTGAAAATGTAGAAGTAACGCTTTATGATTTTAATTCTGGAGCACCAATTGCTACGGTTCTAACGGACGCAAATGGAATGTATTTATTTATGAATATTCCAGATGGGGACTACTATATTGGCTTTAATCCAGCTACTAGTACACTTAGTAACAACTATAGTTTTACTACTCAAAATGCGGGTAATGGAAGTAATGATAGTGACGCTGCCTCTTCTGGATTTCCAGGCTTTACTGGTCTTATTGATTTTGACCCTACCACAGGTGACGATCTGACTATCGATGCAGGACTTTTTCCAAGTGCGAATATTGGAGATATTGTTTGGATAGATACTAATGGTGATGGAGTATTGGATCCTGGCGAAATGGGTGTTGCTGGTGCAACAGTTACACTTTACGATGCCCTCACAGGAGCTATTATTAGCACTGTTACTACTGATGCAAATGGCAACTATTTATTTGAAGATATACCTAGTGGAGATTATGAAATTGTGTATGATTTTTCTACCAGCACCACGCCAGGGATTAGTAATTATAGCTTTACTCAAAGTGGAATTGATAGCGAAGCAAATGCAATGGGACAAGGTCCAGCATTTAATTTTGATGCCAGTTTAGGAGATGATCTGGATCACGATGCAGGAATAGTACCGAGTGCAAATATTGGAAATTTTGTTTGGATAGATAATGATGCGGATGGTATTCAAGACTTTGGAGAGCCTGGAATCTCGAATGTTTCTGTCACGCTTTATGATGACGCTACTGGTTTAGCAGTTGCTACTGTTTTAACCGATGCAAATGGGATGTACCTTTTCGAAAACGTGCTTGCGGGTAATTATCACGTCGAGTTTGATGTGGCAGGTTCTGGAATTGGAATGTCTCAATTTACTGAAGCAGGAAATGGAAATGGCGCAAATGATAGCGAAGCAGATGCAAATGGAGTTTCCCCAGGATTTGTATTTGACCCGACTACGGGAGATGACCTTACACATGATGCAGGTGTTATACTAGTCGAGGGAATCGGAAATTTTGTTTGGATAGATACTAATGGAGATGGCATCCAAGATGCAGGAGAAATGGGAGTTCCAGGTGTGTCCGTTGTACTATATGATAATAATTCTGGCCTTCCCTTAGATACTGTTATTACAGATAGTAATGGGGAATATCTATTTGAGAATGTATTAGCCGGAGATTACTATATAGGTTTTGATATCAGCACGAATACAGCTGGTATTGATTATCCTTTTACATCTATGAATTCAGGCACTGATGCAAATGATAGTGACGCTAATATGAATGGCTTTACTACTAATTTTAGTTTTGATCCGAGTATGGGAGCAGACTTGAGTTGGGATGCAGGACTCTTTCCAAGTGCAGATATCGGTGATACCGTATGGATAGATGCAGATGGAGATGGTATATTAGATGCAGGTGAAATGGGAGTAGCAGGAGTAACAGTTACCTTATACGATGCAATTACAGGGTCTGTTATTGCCACCACTACCACTGATATAAATGGAAATTATTTATTTGAAGATATACCTTCTGGAAATTATGAAATTGGATATGATACGAGCACAAGCACGACGCCAGGAACGAGTGATTACATCTTTACTCAAAGTGGTTTAGATAGCGAGGCAGATGAAAATGGCCGTGGACCAGCATTCAGTTTTGATGCAACTATGGGCGATGACCTTGACCACGATGCGGGTATAGTGCCAAGTGCAAATATTGGTAATTATGTATGGATTGATTCTGATGGTGACGGTATTCAAGATTTTACTGAAGATGGCGTCCAGAATGTAGAGGTTATTCTATATGATGATGCTACTGGCATGGCGATAGCAACTGTTTTTACGGATGCAGACGGATTGTATTTATTCGAGAATATTCCAGCTGGCGATTATCATATCGAATTTGACGCTACAGGCTCAGGTATTGGAATGCTAGAGTATACTCAGTCAGAGAGTGGAAATGGTACTAACGATAGTGAAGCTAATGCCGCTGGAGTAACGCCAGGCTTTACATTTGACCCTACTATGGGTGATGACCTTACGCATGATGCAGGTATTATTTTAGTAGAAGGTATTGGTAATTATGTTTGGATAGATACCAATGGTGATGGTATTCAAGATCCTGGAGAAATGGGTGTGGAAGGCGTAACAGTTACCTTATACGACGGCAACACAGGAGTAGCAATTGGAACAGTCATGACTGATGCGAATGGAGAATATTTATTCGAAAATATTCCAGCAGGCGATTACTATATTGGATTTGACATTAGTACGAATACAAACGGTGTAGATTATCCATTCACAACTCCAAATTCTGGAAGTGGTGCTAACGATAGTGATGCTAATGCTAGTGGTCTTACCAATAGCTTTACATTCGACCCGAGTATGGGTCCTGACTTAAGTTGGGATGCAGGAATATTTCCAAGTGCTGATATCGGGGATACTGTTTGGATAGATGCAGATGGAGATGGACTTTTAGATAGTGGTGAAATGGGGGTTGCTGGAGTTACAGTGACCTTGTACGATGCAGTATCTGGAGCTATTATAGCTACAACTACTACCGACATAAATGGTAATTATTTGTTCGAAGATATGCCTAGTGGAAACTATGAGATTGGCTACGATACAAGTACTGCCACTACTCCAGGAGTAAGTGAATATATCTTTACTCAAAGTGGAGGTGACAGTGAAGCAGACATGACAGGTCAAGGACCACCATTTAATTTTGACGCGACAATGGGTGATGACTTAGATCATGACGCAGGCATAGTGCCAAGTGCAGATATTGGAAATTATGTTTGGATTGACAACGATGCAGACGGTATCCAGGATTTTAATGAGCAAGGTATTCAGAATGTTGAAGTCACTCTCTACGACAATGTTACTGGGTTGGCGGTAGCTACGGTATTGACGGATGTGAATGGAATGTATTTATTTGAAGATATCACAGTAGGTGATTATTATATTGAGTTTGATGCCACGACATCAGGTGTTGGAATGTTGATCTTTACAGATGCTGGAAATGGTAATGGAGCAAATGACAGTGAAGCAAACGCTTTAGGTGTTACACCAGCATTTAATTTTGATCCTACTACGGGTGATGATCTTACCCATGATGCAGGAATAATCTTAGTAGAAAATATTGGAGATTATGTTTGGATAGATAACAACGGTGATGGTATTCAAGATCCTACGGAAATGGGCGTACCTGGAGTAACCGTTAATTTGTACGATGCTAATACAGGTTCGATTATAGCAACTGTACTTACAGATGCAAACGGTAATTACTTATTCGAAGATGTTCCGATGGGCGATTACTATATTAATTTTGATTTAAGTACCAATACTGCAGGTGTTGACTATCCATTTACGGAATCAAATGCAGGTAGCGGTGTTAATGATAGTGATGCGGATAATAATGGCGATACCCCAGCATTCTCTTTTGACCCTACCATGGGTCCAGATTTGACATGGGATGCGGGCATAGTACCGAGTGCAAATATTGGAGATACAGTATGGATAGATGCAGATGGAGACGGAGTTTTGGATGCAACTGAAACAGGCGTAGCGGGCGTAACCGTTACCTTGTTTGATTCCACTACGGGAGCAGTAATAGGTACTGCGATCACAGATGCGAATGGTAATTATTTATTTGAGGATATTCCAAGTGGAGATTACAATATAGTATATGATTTAAGCACGAGTACAACGCCAGGTGCATCAGATTATCCATTCACGCAAAGCGGTATGGACAGTGAGGCAGGACCAGATGGACAAGGGCCGAGTTTTAGTTTTGATGCTACGATGGGCGATGATTTAGATCATGACGCTGGAATTGTGCCGAGTGCAGATATCGGAAATTATGTATGGCAAGATACAGATGGAGACGGCATCCAAGATGCAGGCGAGCCAGGTGTAGCGAATGTAGCAGTGATATTATATGACAATGTCACGGGTAATCCGATAGATACAGTTTATACCGATACCAATGGTGAATACTTGTTTGAAGATATACCAGCAGGCGATTACTACTTGGTATTTGAAGTAGCAGGATCAGGCAATGGACAGTCTTTATTTACCTCTACAGATGCAGGGACAAATGATGAATCGGACAGTGATGTAGATGCGACAGGACAGACGATGAGTTTTGTATTTGACCCAACAATGGGAGATGATTTGACCATTGATGCGGGCATAGTGCCAGTGAATGACATTGGCGATTATGTATGGATAGATAGTAATGGAGATGGTATCCAAGATGCAGGTGAGCAGGGCGTAGCAGGAGTGACTGTAAATTTATACGATGCAGTTACAGGATTGATAGTAGCGACAGTAATGACAGATGCGACGGGCAACTATGTATTTGAAGATGTACCGATGGGTGACTATTACATCAACTTTGACTTGAGTACGAATACATCAGGAGTTGATTATCCATTTACACAAAGTGGAGCAGGCAATGGTGTTAACGACAGTGATGCAGATGTAAATGGCAATACACCGAGCTTTAGTTTTGATCCAACAGTGGGTCCAGATTTGACATGGGATGCGGGCATAGTACCGAGTGCAAATATTGGAGACACCGTTTGGATAGATTCAAACGGAGATGGTATTCAGGATGCTACAGAAGTGGGTGCGGCAGGAGTTACAGTTACCTTATATGATGCCATCACAGGGGCAGTAATAGGAACGGCAATTACGGATGCCAATGGTAATTATTTATTTGAAGATCTTCCAAGTGGGGACTATTATATTACATATGATCCAAGTACAAGTACGACACCAGGAGTAGCTGATTATCCATTTACCCAAAGTGGAGGTGATAGTGAAGCGAATCCAAGTGGTCAAGGCCCGAGTTTCAGTTTTGATGCTACGATGGGTGATGACTTAGATCATGATGCAGGACTAAATCCAGTAGCCAATATTGGAGATTATGTATGGATTGATACAGATGGCGATGGTATTCAAGATGCCAGCGAAATGGGTCTAGAAAATGTAACGGTGACTCTTTATGATGCCTTAGGCAATGTAGTAGCGACGGTAATGACGGATGCGAACGGAGCGTATGTATTTGAAGATGTACCAGCTGGGGAATACAGTATCGGATTTGATACGAGCAGCAGTAACGCAGGAGACTACGAATTTAGTCCGATGGGTAATGGAGATGGCACCAATGATAGTGAAGCGGATGCCAATGGTCAGACACCGAATTTCATATTTGATCCATCAAGTGGAGATGACCTGACACACGATGCAGGATTGATCCCAGTAGCGAACTTAGGAGATACAGTATTTGTAGATGCAGACGGAGATGGTGTACAAGATCCGTCAGAGTCAGGTCTAGCAGGGGTAACAGTAACCTTATATGATGCAAATACTGGATTAGTAATAGCAACAGTAATGACAGATGCGAATGGTAATTACTTATTTGAAGATTTACCAGCAGGCGACTACTATGTAGGGTTTGATGCGAGTACAAGTCCAGACCTAGCGGGAGGATATGACTTCTCCCCTACTGGAGCTGGTAATGGATCTACCGATAGTGATGCAGGAGCAGATGGCCTTACGAGTGTCATCAGTTTTGATCCTACTATGGGAGATAATTTAACCATAGATGCAGGAATAATACCGACGGCCGATATAGGAGATTTTGTTTGGGTAGATACAGATGGCGATGGCGTACAAGATCCAGGTGAGATAGGTGTAGAAGGCGTAACGGTAACCTTATATGATGCTGATACAGGATTGGCAGTAGCAACTGTAATGACAGATGCGAATGGAAACTATAACTTCGAAGATGTACCGAGTGGCGACTACTATGTAGAGTTCGATGTAAGCACATCAGAGTATGGAGATGAGTTTACTTTTGCAACACAGAATTCAGGTACACCAGGTGAAGATAGTGATGCCGATAGTACAGGTACGACAGACGTATTTAGCTTTGATGCAAGTCTAGGAGATCTTGATACAATAGATGCAGGCATCCAGCCGCAACCAATGATAAGTAACGTGAAGTACATCGTTATGAATCAAATAAATGCAGACGGAAGTTTGGAAGTTGTATTTGGAATAGGCGTTAAAAATACGGGCGTTGTGGACTTAACGAACCTATCTCTACAAGATGATTTAGCCAGCCAATTAGGTGGTGGGTTTATGAATGTTGTCGGTATGACGGCATTAGTAAACAGTGATGCTACAAGCTTACCAGCCATGAATAATAATTATGATGGTGACCTAGACATAGAATTATTTAATGGATCAAATGCGGATCTACTGCAGCCTGATCAAGTTATAGATATTGAAATTACTGTTTTAATTGACCCTACTATAGCAGATTTTCCATTACAGAATCAGACTATCGCTGCAGGTGATGGGATGGATAGAAATGGAAATGTTCTCTTAGATGGTATGGGTAATGCAAGACGTGTGTCAGATGTTTCAGATTCAGGAAGAATGCATCAAGATGCAAATGCTGGTGAACCAGGGGATGCAGGAACGATGGATGATCCTACTTTGATAGAATGTTTCCCAGCGAATATAATTGTTACAGGGGATGAAGAACCTATTTGCTACGATGAGTCTGTGACTTTGATGGTTACGAGTGATTATAGTAATGTTCAGTACCAATGGAGAGTAGAAGGAGAAGCAACGATATTATCAACATCGAATATGCCGACTTTTACTCCCTTATCAACCACCAATTATGAAGTCACTTTAGTGGTATATGATGATGTATGTGTATACGATTTATTGGATACGGTAACAGTTACCGTACTTGATGAGATCAATATTAGCATAGATGCGTCTTATACTTTAAATAGTGATTGTTCACCTAGTGATTTAAGTTTTGAAGTATTACAGGATGGTAGTCCGAGTACATTTGTAAGTTATGAATGGGCGGGTCCAAACGGATTTGCCTCAACAGATGCAACACCCGTTATTACAAATGCGACGGCAGCAAATAATGGTAATTATACCGTGATTATTACTGACGCTGATGGATGTATCGCACAAGCTAATATAGAGATAGTAGATGTAGTGGATCCAGAAAATGACCCAGTGATCGTATCGAGTGGGCCAGCATGTCAGAATGGAGAGATTGTCTTGATGACTAACAGTTACAATGGTAGTAATGTGACTTACACATGGACAACACCATCAGGTGTGACAACAGGGATTACGGGACAAGGCACAAATATCTTGACAATAAATCCAGTAGATAGTACAGTGCATCGAGGCCTCTACACTATAGATATCGTAGTAGATGGTTGTATGCTAAGTGCTGACTTTGATGTCAATACATTGTCATCTCCAGAAGTTGCTGCAAGCTATACGGTAAGTGAAGCATGCGATCAGGGCAGCATTGAGTTGTTTGCTAACGCAAGTGGACTATCGCCATTGAGCTATGATTGGACTGGACCAAATGGTTACACATCGACATTAGAAAATCCAGTGATCAGCAATGCGACGGTAGACAATAATGGCCAATACATATTAAGTGTAACTAATGGCAACGGATGTATAGCAAGTTCGAGCATAACGGTAAGTGAAATATTACCTGCGCTAGCACCGGCAACGATCAGCAGCAATGGACCAGAAATATGTGATGGAGATCCGATTGAATTAGAGTCAAGTACCCCAGGCGTACAATATGAATGGATCGGTACTTCAGATTCAGGATCAAGTTTACTACAGCCAGGTCAGACGACTACAGCAGGAATGACGAGTTTTGGACCAGGACATCCTGAGTACAAATCTGGACCGTGGAGAGTGCGTGTAACCGATGCGAATGGATGTACTACAGAGTCTCCAGTAATAAATATCGAAATAGTACCAGTACCAGAAAGTGCGGCAAGCAACGATGGACCTACCTGTGCAGGAGATGCAGTAATAGTATCTGCAAGTACAGTAGATGGAGGTACTTACAGATGGTATGATGGAGCAGATCCAATAACAGCCAATTTACTAAGTACAAATCAGAACTATACCATTTCAGATTTGCCAGTAGGCACTTACACGTATTATTTGCAAGTAGAATTAAATACCTGTTTCTCTACAGTATACAGCACTATAGTTACAGTGGAAGATAATCCAAGTGTAATACTAACGTACGATTACACACCGAATGCAGATTGCGCAGCATCAGATTTGAGTCTACAGTCAGATGTTAGTGCTAGTCCATCCACAGTAGTGGGATATGCATGGAGCGGACCTAACGGGTTCAATTCTAATGAGGCAAGTCCAGTAATACAAAATGCAGGACCAGAAGATAATGGCAGTTATACATTGATTGTAAGTACAGCTGCAGGATGTACTGCTAGTGAAACTATGCAGATAAACGAGATAGTAGCACCAGTAGTGAATGATCCAAATATTACCAGCAGTGGACCAGCTTGTGAAGGCGGTTCTATCACCTTGAGTACAGCGGTACAAAGCGGAACAAATGTTACTTATGTATGGACGATGCCAAGTGCAGCTAATGTGAGTGGTCAAGGGACAAATCAAATTGTGATCTTTCCACTAGATGAAAGTGTAAATACAGGAGACTATACAGTAACGGTATCGGTAGATGGATGTACAGCTACATCAGCAGTGTTTGAAGTAGAGGCATTAAGTGCATCGATGGCAATGCCGAGTGCAACTAGCACACCGATTTGCGAGGGCGACAATTTATTTTTGGAAGCAAATTCAGCAACAGGCGTAAGTTTTGCCTGGAGTGGACCAAGTGGCTTTACCTCCGATCAAAGAAACCCAGTAGTGACCAATGTGAGCGAAGCGAACAATGGAACCTATACTTTGACGGTAAGCAATGCAGAAGGATGTACAAGCGTAAGTGAAGTACTAGTGAGCAGTATCTTACCAGCAGCGGAGACGCCAACGATTGCGGTCAACGGACCGAATTGTGTAGGAGAAGATATGGTATTCAGTACAAGTGCGAGTGGTGATCTATACGAATGGATTGGTCCATTAGGCGCGAGTCAAGGTACACTGATGATGCCAGGTTTAACAACTACGACACCGAGTACGACGATAGATGAGAATAACGATTCTTACCTTTCAGGAGACTGGAGAGTAAGGGTAACAGATGCGAATGGATGTACAGCGATATCCGCACCAATAAGTGTAGGAATCAATGATGTACCACAAGCGATCATCATCAACAACGGCGATGTATGTGCTGGTTCACCAGTAGTACTAAATGCTACCACAGTAGCAGATGCAAATTACGCATGGTATGATGCAGATCCGAATGCAGGCGGTAATTTGATCAGTCAAGATCAGCGCATCGAAGTATTTGGCTTGGACGCAGGATCATATACTTATTTCTTACAAGTAGATGCAAATGGTTGCCCATCCGAGGTAGATCAATCTACCGTAGTGGTAAACAGCACGCCTACGACAGGCGCAACATTTACCTACATGAGCAATACAGATTGCGCAGCGGCGGATTTAGAATTGCAAGCAAATGCATCAGGCAATGGACCATTTACCTACAGTTGGACTGGACCAAATAACTTTACATCTACGCAGAGCGATCCAGTAATACCTGGAGCAGCGAGTCAGAATAATGGTTCCTACACTATCCAAGTGATAGATGCCAATGGCTGTGAATCAGCCTTGATGTCCTTAGAAGTAGATGGAGTAGAAAATAGTGTAGCTGAACCAGTGGTTACCAGTTCAGGGCCAGCGTGTAATGGACAAAGTATAACGTTAAGTATACCCGCGTACGCAGGCTCAAATGTAAGTTACGCTTGGACAACGCCAAATGGATTTACAGGTATTACAGGACAGTCAAGTAATGTATTAATTATTTCTCCAGTAGACGATGCGATCCATACAGGAAGCTATTCAGTACAGGTAGAAGTAGATGGTTGTACAGTACAGTCAGATGATTTTGCAGTAGTTATATTTGCTAGTCCGAGTGCGACAATAAGTGCTACGATGGGTGCGATCTGTCAAGGCGATGATTTGGCCTTGATGTCTAATGCAACAGGAGCAGTAAGTTATGCATGGACAGGTCCAGCAGGATTTAGTTCCAATGCAGCAGATGTAACTATACCGAATGTGAGCCAGGCCAATAACGGAACATATAGTGTAGTAGTAACATCCCAAAGTGGATGTAGCGCTACCGATAGTTACGTAGTAGATAACATCAGCGACTTACCGACAAGCCCTACTCTAGTGGCCAGTACAGAGATATGTGAAGGCGAATCCATTGAGTTATCAACCAGTGCAGTAGGTACGCAATATGAATGGATATCCCCATTGGGAGATAGTCCTTCTACAAGTGGTATAGCAGAATTGACAACAAGCACAGGGATGACAACGATTGCCTCTACAAGTCAGGCATACTTATCAGGAGACTGGTCAGTACGAGTGACGGATGCGAATGGGTGTACCGCTACTTCGGCAGTAAGCGAAGTAACGATCAATGATATTCCAGTAGCTCTAGCGAGAAACAATGGCCCTATCTGTGAAGATGGAGGCGATATACAGTTGATAGGAAACGAAGTAGCTGGAGCAAGTTACGAGTGGTACTTGGGCGATCCAAATAATGGAGGAACGCTATTTAGTACAGACATGTCCCCTACGCTATTTTCGCCAGAAGTGGACACGACGGATTACTACCTAATAGTAATACAGGATGGCTGTGAATCAACGCCATCCTTGACACAAGTAGAAGTATCAGCTAAGCCAGAAAGTGATCCTCAAGCGGCCTATAATCTGAGCCCAGATTGTGCATTGGAAGATCTACGATTAGAATCGAATGCAGTAGGAACAGCACCATTCGAGTATCTGTGGACAGGACCAAATAACTTCACTTCAACGGAAGCTAATCCAACGATCAGTAATATTACCGAAGAAGGAAACGGCTCTTATACATTATTACTAAGAGATGCGAACGGGTGTGAAAGTACGAACACGGTGGAGTTAAATAACATCAGTGATCCGCAAGCGCAACCAGTGATCATGACATCAGGAATTAGCTGTGATGGTGGAGCGATTGCTTTATCAACCCAAGCATATTTTGGAACGAGTGTGACGTACACGTGGACAACACCAAATGGAACTACGCAGGATATTTCAGGTTTAGAAACGAACGAGATCACGATATCACCGGTAGATGAAAGTGTACACGATGGCGACTATACCTTGACGGTAGTAGTAGACGACTGTACGTTGACATCAGCACCGTTCAACTTAGAGATATTAGCAGAGCCAATAGCTGCAGCACCAACAGCAGTAAAAGATGGGGTATGTGTAGGTGAAGATATATTACTACAAAGTGAGGTGGCGGCGGATTATCTGTGGTCAGGACCAAATGGGTTTACCTCTACACTTCAATTTCCAGTAGTAAGTAATCCGAGCTTGGCGGCAGCAGGCACTTATTTCTTGACAGTCTTTAATGAGCAAGGATGCGAGTCTGCACCAGTGAGCATAGATATCACAGTAGACATCAGACCTGAAGCTCCTACGTTAGTAGTAGAAGATAATGTGATCTGTGAAGGTGAAGAATTGATGTTACGTACTTCAAGTGTATGTGATAGTTATCAATGGATCGGTCCAGGTGGATCTAGTGTAGGTACGCTATCCAATCCATTATTGACGACATCGGTAAACAGCACGACCATACCATCCACGGATGAAGCATATGCGCAGGGAATGTGGTCATTGATCTGTATCAATGGCAATGGCTGTGAATCTCCAGCGTCATCAGAGATGCAAGTATCGATCATAGACATCGAATCACCACGTCCAGCGACAGATCAGTTTGTAGCCTGTGCTGCGGAAGAGGTAAATCTATTTGCAGGAGAAGGATACGAAACAGGCACGCAATTTTTCTGGTACGATGAGGATCCGATGACTGGCACTGCTACTTTGATTAGTAACCAGCAAAACCCATCATTGACCGAACAGATAACTGCGGGTAGTTACACTTACTTTTTGCAAATAGAACAGCAAGGCTGTATGTCAGAGGCAGTAGCGGTAACAGTAGTAGTATCGGATGCCTTACAGATCACAGCAGTCAATGATGGTACAGAATGTATCAGTACAACGGAGGATGTAAATCTGATGGGAGAAGTATTTAACGGTACAGCACCATTTACATATAACTGGAGCGGCCCGAATAACTTTGCCTCAGTACAAGCAAATGCAGTATTACCAAATGCAGCGGATGGATTAAGTGGAACCTACATTTTGAACATCACAGATGCGAATGGATGTAGTGCAGTTACAGAAACTGTAGTAGACGTAACAGCAGTGCCTACTGAACCAGTGTTGCAGTATGCTTCACAGTTATGTAATGGATCAGAATTCGTGATCAATGCTCCATATTATGAAGGAGAAGATGTAACATACTTCTGGACAGGACCAAATGGGACTACTCAGAACGGAGATTATCCAGAAGGCAACGAAATTGTAATCCAGGAAATAGCTTCTAGTGATGCGGGAGACTACCAAGTGTATGTAGTAGTAGATGGATGTACATCTGCAACGTCGGCTGTAGTGCCAGTATTTGTAAATGAGATACCAGCAGTAGCGCCAGGAAATGATGGCGTGTTATGTGCAGAGATAGAAAACGATCTAACGCTTACAGCGAACGTGATGAGTGGTCAAGCGCCATTTACTTATAACTGGACAGGGCCGAATGGTTTCACATCACAAGCAGAGAATCCACAGTTATCAAATTTAGGAATTGAAGCTTCAGGAACATATACTTTATATATCACAGATGCGAATGGATGTGAATCCGCAGTCGCAAGTACAGATGTAAGTGTATCTGAACTACCAGCAACTCCAGTATTAAATGTATCAGATCAAGAGGTATGTGAGAATGGTCAATTATTATTGACTACACAGAGTTACAATAATTCAAATGTAACCTACTCTTGGATAATGGCGGATAATACAATCATTGAAACTAGCACACCTACCCTATTGATAGATGAAGCAAGTTCTTTGACGCACAATGGATTGATATCAGTTATGGTTACCGTCAACGGCTGTACTTCTTACGACGCTGTTGAGGTATTAGTAAATGTAACTGCTACACCTATGTCACCGAGTATTGCAAATTCTACAACTTTGCTAGATCCAGCATGTGAAGGAGAACAAGTGCAGTTGAGTACGCCATTAGTATCTGGCGCTACCTACACTTGGTTTGGGCCAAATGGTTTTAGTTCGAATCAACCTAATCCATCTATAGGCAGTGTTGCGCTAATCGATACAGGAATGTATGAATTGATAGTGGAAGTAAACGGTTGTGCATCTAGTGTTTCAAATACATTAGTTTATGTAGAGGCATTACCAGATGCACCAGTCGTAAGTAACGAAGGTCCATTCTGTGAAGAAATGGATATCGAGCTTATGGTATTGAATCCTGCTCCAGAATTCTTATACAGATGGTATAGACAAATTGATAATTTAGAAGTAGGAACAGGTGCGGTATTGATTCTACCAGCAGCAAGCCAATCAGATGCGGGTGGCTATTACGTCACAGCGGAATCTGAGGACTGTGTTTCTGAATCATCTAACATTACAGTAGTAGAAATTAATGGAGAAAGTTTTACCAACGCATATGCTGGAGAAGATGATGTTGTTTGTGAGTCAGACTACACTATTGGCGGAAACAGTATTTCGGAAGGCGAAGGATTCTGGACACTAGTAAATGGGAATGGTGAAACACAAATAGTAGACCCTTCTCAAGCATCAACCTTAGTAAGAGATCTTCAATTTGGCGATAACCAGTTTGTGTGGACAGTAAGTAGCGGCGCGTGTGAAAATACGAATACTGATACAGTGACCATTACCTACAATGCTGATCCATTGGCTACAGATGATATCTACGTGATTGAGATCAACGAGCAGTTAAACCAAAGTGTGCTGGATAACGATCAAGCCAACGCAGAAGACTTCACGATCAGCAATTTTACAGATCCTGCAAATGGATCATTGATACAGAATAATGATGGCAGTTTCAGCTACCAACCGAATGAAAATTATGTTGGAACGGATAGTTACTCTTATGAATTATGTCATGTGTTCTGCCCTGACAATTGTGTAGAGGCTACGGTTTACATTACTATAGGTGAAGAAGCAGGTTGTTTCGCACCTACAATTATTACCCCGAACGGAGATGGAGTAAACGACTCCTTTACAATTCCTTGTTTAGCTAGCTTTGAAAATAGTAATATGTGTATTTTCAACAGATGGGGAGATGAAGTGTACAGAAACGGTAACTACAGAAATGAATGGGAAGGTACCTACAAGGAAGAAGGCGCTACGCTACCTAGTGGTACATACTTCTACATCTTACAAGTAAACGACGGTAACGATACAGTAATGACAGGATATGTATTCATTCAACGCTAGTAATGCTAACCTCTAAAATTTATAAATTATGAATATAAAAATTAAAATTAAAATATTATTTGTGTTGCTGATGATTCCCTTAGCGGGAATCATCGCGCAGCAAGATGCGCAATACACACAATGGATGTTCAATAAATTGAGCATCAATCCAGCCTATGCAGCGAGTAGTGACTATGCTTGTATTTCCTGTTTGCACCGTTCGCAATGGGTAGGTCTAGAGGGCGCACCAGTAAGTCAATCGCTAAATCTGCGCGTACCCTTATACAAGAAAAATGTGGGTTTAGGATTGTCGATTAATCATGACCAAATAGGGCCTACCAATTCTTGGCAGTTTAGTGGTATTTATGCTTACCGTTTCAACTTTGAAAACCAACATAAGTTGTCTGTAGGTCTCCAAGGATCAGTGCGAAGCTACCGCGTAAAATATTCGGAAACTGAAGCGCTGGAGTCAGGCGATGGTCTTTTACCAACTGCAGATCAAAATCGGATGATTCCAAATTTTGGAGTAGGTCTATATTATTATACACCTAAGTTTTTTGTTGGATTGTCTGCGCCACGTTTATTAGAGGGAGACTTATCTTTCTTTAAGGATGGATCTAACAATACTGATTTTGCCAGAGAAGAGCTGCATGGTTTCTTAATGGCAGGCGCCGTATTTGAGCTGAATGATGCCATCAAGTTAAAGCCTTCCTTATTATTTAAGTATGTAAAAGATGCGCCCTTTGATGCGGATCTGCACGCGAGTTTAATTTTCTATGATATATTTTGGGCTGGACTCACCTATCGTCTTGGAGGCATCGGTAATAGCGGCGGAGAGTCTTTAGATATGGTCTTACAGCTCCAGTTGAGCCGTGCGATTAGGTTAGGCTTTGCTTATGATTTTACACTATCGAAAGTAAGAGAATATAGCGATGGAACTTTCGAAGTAGTACTTGACTATTGCCTCAATCCAGGAAATGATAGACTAACTAATCCAAGATTTTTCTAAAATAATATTTATTTGGGGGTCCCCTAGCCATCCGCGAAAAGCGGATGGCTAGGTCGGGCTATCCATGAGTACGCTATCGCTTCCGTCCTTCGGACATCGTGCAAAAAAGCACGATCCATTACTATCCCTCACCCACTAGCAAGCCCGCGTCAAAAAGAGAAGTCCACGAATACATTTCCGTTCGACTCTCTACTCTAAAATCCCTCACCCACCAGCAAGCCCGCGTTTTAACGCGTCAAAAAAGAGAATCCTTCCAATCCAACTTAAATCTAAACTAACGCCCAATGCTGAAAATGAGGTGCAAAAAAAAGGCTCCCATCAATGATAGAAGCCTAGATTATTAATGAAAATATATCTTAATTAAGCAATAGTGTCAATCGTGGAAGCCATTTCCATACAATCTCTTGCCTGTATAGTAAAGCCGAGTTTTGAGTGACACTTGCTGAGGTGCAACCACATCGAAGTAGAATAAGGGTTGTCATCTAGCAGTGTTTCATAAAACGGAATACTCTTATGATGGTTATTCGTTAGTTCTACGGCAATGTAAAATTTCTCAGCAAAAGAATTTATGAATGGGTTACGTTTTATAGCCTCACGTGACCATCTATACATCCTTCTATAGTCTTTTTTCAAAAATGCTATGTCAGCTAATATAGCATAGGCACGAGAAGAAATATTTATAGATTCGTTTGCTTTGAGCGCTTGAATGATTGTTTCAGATTCTTCTAATTTATTGCAGTTCATTAATTTTACAGCCAAACACAATTGCCTTTTTGGGCTATGCTTTTCATCACTAAGCTTATCGTAAATTTGAAGTGCTTTATCGTATGCTTCTTGCTGAAAATAAATGTCAGCTTCTCTCCTGCTGAATCCAAGATTACTGGGAAACCTAGCTTGCGACTGCAAAGTATGCGTAAGTGCATCCTTAACATAATCATTAATCAAAAGTTCGTCGATAAGATCTATGCTGTCTGTTTCATTAAGTTGGACAGAAATAGGCACAGAAAAAGATAGTTGTGTGGTGTGTGTAGTAGTGTTTCGTTTCATGTAGAATATAATTTTAAATGTTAGTACCTCCGCTTTTTCACAATTGTGAAAAACAAACAGGTGAAAACAATTTTTTCAAGTTTACAAAAAGCAAACGTTGAAAACATTACTCATTAGTTTTTAATGAAAGCCTTTGCTTCCAGAGGGAATAAATACTAAAATTTAAATTGTAAATATACTCAGATTGAAACCCAAATCTATGGTAAAAAAGTGGACAATCCTACTTTTACAACTAAATTCTAAAAAATTCTTAAACAGTTTTAATTAGGAGACTTATTGTGGTACAATCAGTCTAAAGCCACCAGTGGATTTTTTGGCTTTCCCACCTTTCATCTTAGCTATTTCTTTATCAGATAACTTGAATAATTTACGCGCAGAGCCCTTGATGGACTTCTTGGCTTTGGCCCTGGATGGGCTTGTTTTTTTCTTTGAAGATTTCTTTGCCACGGACTTGTTATGAGTTGTTTATACTGTTTTATCTCTTGATATACGTGAAGGAGTTTACTAGGGTTTCAATAATTGTCTTCTACTGCAAACGCTGTGTTATCATATTATGCAAATTCGATGTATCCATCGGGTAAGTCAAACTTAGCATCTTCAGTTTCAGGCAATTCTGGCTGATTGGCACAATAGCGATAAAATCCTCTAAACTGTGCATCATCTTTAAGTTCTGGATTGTAGGTAAGTAACTTTTGTACCAGCTGCTCATCAAATGTCTTGAAGTGATTGACTGCGTTATAGGCCCCTACTTTGTCTCCTATCTTAAATAAACTGCTCATATAAATAATACTTGAAAGGTCATTCTTGAATATATCCTTAGCATTTTCGGCCACTATGCTTGCGGAGTCATAGTCTTTATGCTTGTATAGAAACTCAATCACAAACTGCCAGTATTGAAAGTTATCGGGTGCATTATCTAGTGCTGTCATAAAGTAATCAAATGCCGCTTTTTGTTCTCCTACATGGTAATGCGCTAGTGCGAGATTGATCAAAATCAGCGTTTGGTTGCCAGCTATTTTCAGCGCAGCTTCGTAGTTTTCTATTGCCTCATGGTGATTGTGATGTCTCACCAGACAAATCCCTTTTAAGAGCAGTGCATACCAGTTGGTTTTATCCTCCATTTGATATTTAGATGCATAGAAATATGCTAAATTATAGTTTTCAACAGCAAGATAACATTCCGACAAATCTAGAAATAAATGATGCTTTGTGCTATTTGCTTCTTGATCTACCAGTCGGTTGTATGCAGCGATTGCTTTCTCGTATCTTGCGCCCTCTTTCAGGCATTGTGCATACATGAATAAAGCTTCTGTGTTGGTATCGTTAATCGTATATACCATATCGAATGCATGTGCTGCATTAAGTTTTTGGTTGTGAAAAAAGTAAGCATTCCCAAGATGCATCCATGCATAATCATTATACGCGTCGTCGTTGAGCAGCTCATGGAGATAGAGTATACATTTTGGGTAATCACTTGCATCATTATATATGTTCCACAATGCGTCAAGCGATTCTGTGTTTCTCGGATTTGATCTCAAAACCGTTTTATAAAGTAGCATTGCTTTTTTGTGATGCATCTGATCCATGAGAATATCCGCCAATGCTAGATCCAACATATTTGCATCTTCAATACTTCTGCAGTATTCTAGACGCAGTGTCTCAAGTAGATCCTTTGCAAGCTCAGACTGAGACAAGGCATGCCATGATTTCGCCTTTATTATTTCCAACCTTATATCACACGTCGTAGCGCTTTCTATAAAATCAATCGCTAATTGGTATTCCCTATTCAGAAAGAGTATTTGTGACTTTTTTGTGAGTAGGGCTACAGAGTTCGGAAACTGGGTCAGGCCGTCGTTTATAGAGCGCATTGCACCCTGGTGATTGCCTGATGTCGTCAGTGCCGTTACATTGTCGATAATGACCGCTTCTTGATTTTTACTTACCGCTCCTTTCTGTGACATAATTTTGAATTTCTTTTACGCTTGATTAAAATGTGTGTTTGAATACTTACCGTCTACTAAATATGCGGAATAAGGCTAATATATCCAAGCCAGAGGCTTTCACTACTCTATTCAAAATATCATGCCAGAATATTATAACATGCTATAAAATAGTAAATTATATATTGTATAATTACAAATGTTAACTATTCAGTTGTATTAAGTAACTGATATTCAGGATTGAGAAAATAGTGAATTTAAATAGAACTATTTTCTTCCGAGCCCATCCTTACGGCATGAACTGTGACTACATTATACTGTATTAATGTTAATTTCTTATCAAGAATATTACATTTAATCAGCATAGTAATCATATAGCGTCTTTTGACAAAAATTCTTCGCTCCCCGAAGCTTCATTTTTGATTAGTTTATAAAACCATTTTATTAAGAAGATTAGAATTGCCATAGATAAGATTAAAACAAATAATACAGATATAGCGAGCATTGTTAACCGATCTGCCTCGGAAACTTCCACAGCCAGCCGTAAATATTAAAGATGCTATCTAAAGATTAGTAAAGTTTACAAACGAATGTTATTGGAGAATTCCACTACCCCACTTATATCCTTAAAAGAGTTATAAGTTGTGAATGGTTGATTATGATGGTAGATTATTAAAAGATATAGATAATACGATGCTATGTGTCTTCTATTTTCAGTGTGTTTTTGTCTGTGGTAATACTATAGAAAAATAGCTCTACAATATTGGATTGAGCGTTTTACCTTCATCTAAAATAGCCAGGCTACTTTTTCAACTACAGATAACCATTACAACCCAGCCTTAGCCAACTCATCCAGCATCGCAGGACGTCGCTTAACAACCGCTCGAATTTTTTTCACTATGTTCTATACTAATATAGGCCCCCTCCTTCAACGTGTTTTATATTCTTCAGTGTAGCGGAAAGTGATTTATATTTTGATTCTATTATCAGCCCACTTTATCGTATCCTCAATATATTCTCCATAGATTGTACTTCATCCCTAAATAATCATTCTCGCTAAACAAGGATAAAGATAATATCTGAGATGAAAAATATAGGCGTGTTCATACATTTTTCGGGGTCATCCCGATCCCTCCGTTTCGCTGCGCTACACTCGGGACGGGACCAGGTCGTCCGTTATACTTCCTCGTACCTCGTCGTGCCACTTCCACCCTTTGCCTCTAGCGCGTATCCACTTGCAGTGCTTAGGCTTTCGCCACGCCGAGCGTAAGAGAATGGTTAATGGGGAATCCGCTCAACGAACGCACAATACCTAATATGTTTCTTTTGGTATTGTACGTTTTTGGAGTGGACTCAATCTTATACTTTAGTTATTACTTTCGTTTCAGGAGGCGGTTAATAAAGATGCCCTTATTACTCTTTGGACTAGTGCTGTGCAGAGGTGCCGATTTTTTCATCGGCAGTCCGCTAGGACCGAGCTGACCAGCGAGTCTCGGAACATAACGGCGCACATTTTTTTGGCAGGTGGGGAAGATAGGCGCGTAAAATGTGAGCAGTCCCCAAATAAATATTCCTATAAAATAATCTATACTTCAACCCTATTCGGCCGCATTAAAAAATAAATTACCATCAAAAATAAGCCATACACGATTGTCATTCCCCAGGCTTGGCTATGTTCCAATGGGTAGAGAATACGCTGAGCAATTTCTTGTATAAGATAGAGTGGATCTGAAACAATGTCCCAAGAATTGAAGCGCAAATAGCGTCCAAGATACATACCAAATGCACTGGCAAAAATGACGAGTACTATATTGAAAATAGTAATTGTACGATTGAAAAATAGGAGACTTATACGTTCCAAGTTTTCGAGCGAGCGATAAAATAAGATGAGTCCAGTCAAGGCAAAAGTAAATATCATCACGCTGTCAAACCAGATAGGAACTGCGCTGCGCGTCCTCAAATGAAAAAGATCGGTGACTATATAAGAGGCATTTGGTAGAAATAATATACAAAATAAAACGAGTAAGGAAGTGGTCACTACACTTCTCTGCTGTGCTAAATCTAAAGCGATCTTAGACAGTATATATGGCACTACCGCAAGAAACAAATTCCAAATGAGAAATATATAAACGGGTGTCTCGGTATACACTACCCGCATACCGACCAGGGCAAAACAGAATAAGATCAGAATAGCTAGTTTAGAATAGTTGCGAACTTGCATACAGAATACGTTGTGTGAACAAGCTAAACGAATAGGCTGGACATTTCGTACATCTATAGTATGCATTCACATTTCATTAGGAAGTATTAATTCTAAATCATCTGTAGTAGGTAATGAGCTTCATGGTTCAAAAAAGAATCACTGACAGAACAGTTTTATAATTCCGCTCTTTTCACTCCTTCTTTTAACCCCTAAGCTTATCGTGTGTAAATAAAGAGAATATACAAACAGTAATTAACCTTACTTAAGGATAGGACTAACAATCTCCTAAATCTTAAACTTTTCTTAGGATAAATTATACATCTGTTAAGACAATAGTCCTTAAATCAATCGTATCATTAGGATATTCAATAACTAAAAAATCAATAGCTTATGAAAAAATTAAACCTACTCCTAATGTTCCTTTTCACTGCTAGTATCATTTGCCAACTGACTGCACAAAATGTTTCTTTGAAAAATGGAATTGCATTTATTGATGGAGAAAAAACTTTTCTATATGAGCGCAACGTCCGAGAAACTTTTTTCTACGATCTCAAAAATGAAGAAATCGTTTTGCATATACTAGACTTCGATCATCGTGGGACGGACAGACTAAATTTTTTAATCCAAGATATAAAAGTAGAAACTTCTCTGTTTTGTAGTAACGCACATCGAGGTATTTTGAGAGAATTAGTGCAGCGGGGAATAGTTGAACGCAATGGAGACATCAATGAAAAAGCCTTAGTCACATTCTACAAACTATACAATGAAGATTGCCTAGCAACTAACAGGCGCGGAGGTGATGACTAAAAGAGGAGGAGAGGTATATTTTCAGATTGATACATCTACCCTACCCATCGTAGGGTGATTTATCATTTCTCTAGCTTGCTTTATTCAATTTATAAGGCTTAAGAAAAGTCGAAAATTTTAAGCTGAATTCTTTTGATAGTTTATAGCCAAGGTTTTTTGTAATCTCTCGTCTATATTTCAATACATCGTTAAGCAACTGTGGAGAAACTCCCACCTTTTTGGCTAGGTCTATTTGGCTTAAGTTGTTTTCTTGTAGTAGATCTTCCAATAATTCTACAGGACTTCTACTAAACTCATAATGATCCATGACCCTATCATTATAATCACTGATGAGTAAGGACAATAAATATATTTCATCGTCATTTGGACGCTCCGTTTTAGCGACTAAATCTTCCAAAATTTCACAGTACGTATCGTACTGATCTTGATCTTTTATCCTAGTATATTTTAAGCCTTTCCATCTTTTAAACATGTTTACTTTGCAAGCATCCACAGAATTATATTCTTTGTGTGTACCAATAAATTTTACAGAAAGTTGGATGTACGAAATGCCAAAGTAGTAACCACAAATTAATCTATACTTGTTGCCTCCGACATTAAAAATCACCCTATGTGATTGGGCACAATTCAAAATATCCGCACTATTAAATGATCTTTTGATATCATTAGGAGTCTTCTATTCAACCACTTTAATTTTATTATAGAATTTCAAAAACGCCCTCTCCATTTCGGCATCTTTTTCTACCCATACTAATATATTCGTCCATTTAACGATATTGATATCCACAGTACAAAATTAATATCATTTAACGATATACGCAATTTGCATATTTTAGTAAAAAGGGCGTAGTCTACACTTCTTGCATTTTTCACACGAATCCAGCACTTTACACATGAAACAATAAACATATAGTTTACCTGCGCCACATAAATAAACAAATAGTTTATTTTAGTTGACTTTATAAAACATTTTGTTTTATATTTGAGCCGTAACTAATTGAGCTATGACAACACTGAACCCTAGTTTTTCTAGAGCTGTACTGCATCTGGACTTGGATGCTTTTTTCGTTTCTGTAGAGTTGCTACGCAATAGTGCGCTACAGGGCAAACCCATTGTGATCGGAGGCCGTAGCCGACGGGGAGTCGTGGCGTCTTGCAGCTATGAGGCCCGCAAATACGGCGTACATTCGGGGATGCCCATGCGCATGGCGCATCAGTTGTGTCCAGACATACTCGTACTCAAGGGCGATATGGAATCGTATAGTAAATACAGTAGCCTCATCACCGATATTGTAGCTGACAGTGCGCCCATGTTTGAAAAGGCATCTATAGATGAGTTTTACCTAGACCTGACAGGAATGGATCAGCACATCGGCTGCTATAAGTGGTCGGTGGAACTGCGCCAGCGCATCATGCGCGAAAGTGGGCTGCCCATTTCTTTCGGTTTATCAGTCAACAAACTGATCTCGAAGATAGGTGCGGGCGAATCCAAGCCCAATGGCATGATGCAAGTAAAACCTGGCGCAGAAACCGCTTTCATCCATCCTTTATCTGTATCCAAAATTCCCTCCGTCGGAAAAGCGACTTACAAAAAACTAAGCTTTATGGGCGTGCGGACTGTACGTGTCCTGAGCGAAATACCTGTGCGCTTACTGCAACGAGAATTTGGTAAACACGGCGTGAGTTTGTCGCAAAAAGCAAATGCCATCGACGACCGTCCCATCGTCCCCTACTCTGACAAAAAGTCCATCTCTACGGAACGTACTTTTCAAGTAGACACCATCGACGTCAAAAAACTTAAGAGCCTCCTTATGGGCATGGTAGAAAAACTCGCTTTCGAACTGCGCGACATGAAAAAACTCACTGCTTGCATTACGGTCAAGATTCGCTATTCCGACTTCAATACTTACACCCAACAAAAGCGTATTGCCTACACCGCCAATGACAAAAGCCTCATGCAGCTGGCGACTACCTTATTTGACAAACTTTACCAGCGCCGTCAGCTCATTCGACTCGTAGGTGTTCGATTCAGCCATCTCGTGTCGGGCAATTATCAAATCAGCCTCTTCGACGACACTGCCGAGGAGATGCAACTATTACAGACTATGGACGCCATCAAGAAAAGGTTCGGTGCGAAGTCGGTAGGAAGGGCGTGTTCGTTGGCAAAGTAGATATAGGCGATATATGGGAGTCTTGAAATTGAAAGTTATAGAAGTACTAAAAGAATAAAATAGTTGAATCCTTTTGTATCTTTATCACATAAGAAAAGAAGCTGTTTATATATGGTAAAGAATATAGAGATCAAAAATTTCCTGACTTTTGATTATTTAAAAATTGATCCGCTGAAAAGAATCAATTTGATAGGAGGGAAAAACAATTCGGGCAAAACAAGCTTATTGGAGATATTACTTATCTATATCTCTCAAGGAGAGAGTAATGTAATGAACACAGTACTTAATAATCGTGGTCAATGGGAATCAGGAATGAATGACCCATACAGAAGATTGATGCATGATAATATAAAAGAGCAACCTGCTATAGCCAAAATAAATGCGCTGACTTTAATCTATGATGAGAATGAAAGGAGTCAGTTGAGTTGGAATGGAAATCAAAAAGAACTTAATATTAACACAAACAGACACCTTACAGAAAAGTACTTTACTTATATTCCATCGAATACCGATACGTTGAAATTAGCAAGACTGTGGGATAAAATCGTTTTTACTGATGACGAAGAAGAAATAATTGGATTAATCCAAAAAATAGCCTTTGAAAAAATAGACCGCATACACATTTCTAATAACTCTGTGATAGCTAAAATAAATGATAAAAGGGTTGATATAAAGACTTTAGGCGAAGGGGTTTCCCGAATCTTATTTATCATGACATATCTAGTTAGTGCTAAAGGGAAATATTTTATAATAGATGAATTTGAAAATGGCTTGCATTATACAGTTCAGGAACAACTATGGGATGTCATTTTTGAATATGCAGAAAAATGGAATATCCAAGTATTCGCTACTACGCACAGTAGAGATACTATCAAAAGTTTCAAATATGCTTGTTCTAAATTTGAGAAAGATGGCAAAGTTGACGCTCAGTATATTAGATTACAAAAAAGTAGAGCAGGTCAATTCGAAGCTATCACCTACGATAATGAAAGACTTCTTCAAAGTCTTGACCTAAATCTTGAAATAAGGTAATCATGGCACAGAGACTAATCGTAGAAGGCAATGATGCTATCGTTATAGCTGATCTAATGAAAAAAAGAAGGTTGCCACCACCAAAAGGATATACCGATAAAATAAAATTTAAAAATGAATTTACAAAGTCCGCTGGCTCAATCGATAAAGTGAAAACTGTTCTGATAGAAGAAATAAATTCTCCTAATGTACAAAGAGTTGGAATTGTAGTAGATGCCAATGAAATCGGTGTGGAAGGTAGAATACAAATGCTAGGCGATATTTTAGAGAAAAATGGCCTTGAAAAAATACCTGACAATTGGCCCACTTGGAAATCAACAAATGCTGCTGACAATTTACAGATTTCAATTTGGGTTATGCCTGACAATAAATCCCATGGCTACTTAGAACATTTCCTGTTTAATTTGATACCAAAAAATCTTGGATACGCAAAAGATTACGCATCCGAACTAATAGACAATTTCTATCTTCAACATCCAAAAGGAATATCAGAAGTGCGTAAACAAAAAGCTAAAACTCATGCCTATTTAGCATTGATGAAATCACCAGGCTTGCCATTTGGTACAGCCGTGCAATCAAATTATTTTGACACGACTCATCCATCAGTAAATGCACTAGAAAATTGGTTTAAGCATACGTTTATATTAGAAGAATGAAACCCAAATAGCAACCTCCTGCTAGAGTGCCCAATAGAGATTCATCCAAAAGAAACTAAAGAAGTATTGTTGCTTAATATTTAGCTCAGATCTAGTAGGTCTTTTCGACCAAAGTAAATCAAAGTACCTCATATAACATTGGTAAAATAATCTTTATTATAACGATCAAGCTGTCACAAAATATACTTTCATATGAAAGAAAATAACATTAGATAATAGAACATTGGGCTATAAGCTGATAGCAGTAAAGCTATCGAAAATATAACCAATAGACCATGCAGAAAATACATACCATAATACTAGCTATAGGTATACTGTACATATTCACTAGCTGTGTAAGCGACTTACAAGATATAGATATCAAAGTCGATTTTGGAGAACAAGAGTTTGCTGTACCGCTGATCAATAGCACCTTATCTATCCGAGACGCGCTCGACAATTTCGATACAGGAGGGGAATTAGTAGTAGAAGAAGACAATTTTATGACGCTTATCTACAAAGGTAATCTTTATGAAACTACTGGGATAGATGTCGTTAGTATTCCAGACTTCGGAGTGCCCGTAATAGATACATCCGTAGTCGTTCCATTTGGCGGAGCAGGAACAGAAATGGATTTTGACTATTTAAACATCAAAAACGGAACCCTAAAAGTATCTGCGCAAACAGATATCGCTGAAGATTTAAATGTAACACTCAAGATACACAATCTTATTTCAAATGCGGCCCCTACTGAGGTCACATTTCTAATGGATTATAGCAATAGTAATCCTACTGTTGCGGATATCTCTACCAATCTCTCTCAACACTTACTGGATCTATCCAATAAAGAAATAGCTATCTCTTATACTGCAGTAAATAGTGCAGGTCAGCGATTTCGGTTAGACCAAGTCGCAGTAGAGTTTCTAAGTTTAGAACCAAGCGCAGTTCAAGGGTACTTTGATAAGCAATCTTTTGCCCAGCAAAGCGATTCTATAATTGTCGATATCTTCAAAGATGTGTCTGCTGGAAAAATCCTATTAAAAGATCCAAAGCTTAGATTTATTGTAGAAAATAATATCGGTATCCCTACGGAAATAAAGTCCGACCTATTTCTTGCAACCAATAATCTAGGAGAAACCATGAACTTTAGTTCAGCGCTTGATCAAGGTATAGAAATAAACTACCCAAGTATCACAGAAGTAGACGAGATAAAAACAACTGTCATCCAATTTGACAATACAAATTCTAACGTTGAGCAACTTATAAATTTCAACCCAGAAAAAATAGTTTTTGACATGGGTGCAGAGATCAATCCTAACGAAGATAATGGCATCAGAGGAGTGGTAACCGATCAAAGTAAAGTAAATATAGATTTAGAACTAGAAATGCCAGTATGGCTGTCTGCAGAAGACTTTACCATAGAGGAAACGTCTGACCTAGATGTCAGTATTTTTGATGATGTGGTAGAGGCAGAATTCAAGCTCATCTCAGAAAATGGCCTACCGATAGAGACAGGCATTCAACTTTATTTTGAGACAGACAATGGGACTATTGTAGATTCCTTATTTAACCTCGAAGACAACTTCATCGAAGCAGCACAAGTAAATGCAACGGGTGAAGTTATACAGACCAGCAGAAAGGAACAACTTGTAATGATGGATCAGTTCAGGATCAACAATATTGCTCAGGCTACCAAAATCAGAATGAAGAGTATATTCTCAACAGCTGATGCAAGCAATACTGCATCAAAGTTCTATACCGACTATGAGATATCTTTTTTATTAGGCGTACGCGCTACCATCAAAATAGAAGAGGAATAGACCCACTCCTATCCAGAATTCAAAAATCCAAAAGAAATCTATAATGAAAAATGTACTATATATAGCCTGCCTCTCTACGCTGCTTCTTTGTTTTCAAAGTAGTATAATGGCTCAGATAGAGATGAGCACATTCTACACTGACAAAGACGTTGTCAATAACTTTTCCAACCCTGCTTCTTTCGGAAACTATGCGGTTACGATTAATCTTCCGTCAGTCATGGCTGGCTATTATAACAATAGTTTTAAGTTCAATGAGGTCTTGATAAAAGAGGATAATGAGCTTACGCTGCATATGGCAGAGTTGATTGCGAGGGTCAACCCAGATGGGCTCAATTTTCAAGCAAATGCTAGTGTTGAAACTTTTGGAGTAAATGTCCAAGTTGGAGATTTTGCAGTAGGAGTCAATCATGGAGTACGGGTGATAAATCAAACTTTCATTCCCAAGTCAGCAATAGAATTTTTATGGGGAGGAAATGCCCAGTTTATAGACCAAACAGCAGACTTAGGTATCAGAGAAAACTTATTAAGCTATCAAGAATTTGGACTCCGTCTGGGCTATAGATTCGAGAACAAAATATCAGTTGGTCTTCGCGCAAAAATGAACTATGGAATGGCTAGCTACCAGACAGCAAGTTCTGTAGCGAGTATTTATACTGCTCCAGAAATTTATCAGTTGACTGCTACCACAGATTATACCTTGCAAGTAGGAGGACTTCCAGAGCTGAATGACGAAGATGGCGCATTATTCGATTTTGAAAAGAATGGCGGTATAAGCGCTATTACTGGTGACAATAAGGGACTCGCTTTTGATCTTGGTATAGTAGTACCTGTCAATGAAAAAATCACCTTGCAAGCAAGTATCCAAAACATAGGTAAAATAAATTGGTCCTCGGATAGCTACGCTTATAAGAGTAAAGGAGAGTACTTATTCGAAGGATTAGATCTCAAACCACTATTAGAGGAAGGAGAAATTTCTACCGAACAATTACTAGACTCTATTAGTAGCACTTTCAATTTTGAAACTAGCCGTTCTGGTTTTTCGACCAAGCTACCAAGTACATTCAACGTAGGTGCTCAATATCAAATAATGGAGGATTTAGCAGCAGGTGCCTTTATTTATAGCCAATCCTTTAGAGGTATTTCAACTTCCGCTTTTGGTGTACTTATACAGAAGTCATTTGGTAGTACGCTATCTGTAGGTACCCAATATGCTGTGCTCAGTGGAGGTGCTCATAATTTAGGATTTACAGGATCTCTAAGACTAGGCCCAGTGAATATATTTGTTAATACAGACAATGTGCTTCCCGTATTCGACCCGCTCAATACACAAAATTTCAATGTGCGGGTAGGTGTGAATTTAATCTTCGGAAATATTAAAAAAATAGAACAGAAGATGAGAAAAGATTCAAAAGGTGTCGAAGATAGTATGAGTGGGCTTGATGGATAATGATTTTATTAATCCACTTTTACAAGTCGAGAAATGTAAATCTTATTATCATCAACGATCTGCAGACTATGAGTTCCTAAAGGTAGTTTACTTATATCTAAAGTAGACTGATCTAATTCTCCTTGCATCATTAGTTTGCCAGTCCCATCAAAAATAGTATATTCCCCTTCCAATTCTATTGGGAAAGTTATAATACTATTTGCTGGATTAGGACTAACCTTAAACACTTCTATTGATTCAATATCATTTAAATCTAAACGTAAACTCACCAAAACCACTCTGTAGAGTTGATTTTCATATTCTTCGTCGGTTGCGATAAAATAGATGTACCCATTATCAATTTCCATTTCTGGTGTAGAAGAATTTCCAGCTACATCCAATTCGTAAAAGTTATAATCTTTATCAACTTGGAAAATAAAATTGTTCGTATACAACATACCCTCACCATCCAAGATTTTGAAATTTGGATCAGCAGTGAAGGAAGTAGTAGAAGAACTGAATACAATATCTGCGTTTGAAAAATCATCCGACATCCTATAGATATTCAAAACCTCGGTGAAAGATTCGTAGGTTATTACATAAGACCGACCACTCAATTCATGTATATTCAAAATTTGCTCTCCTTGGCTTAAGTAGGTCAGATCATAAAGTTGATTTTTGAACCCATCATATAAGTTGTATCTACGTGGCCCGAATTGGTCAGGACCTGATGCTACCAAGAAATACTTGTCGTCTTGAAAAGGAATACTATTTGATTTTGAACCTACATTTACTTCCTGAACAATGAACCCATCTATGTAAAGCATGATATTCTCGACATCCCACGATATATCTAACAGCATCGGGTTCTCATTATCCTCAAAAATACCTGAAGCCGATATTTCGAAGAGAGAATTATCTAATTTTTTATCGTAAAGTTGCACGGCTTTCTTCCCGTTTAAAAGATATACACCATCAGCAGAAATGAAGTATAAATGCCCACCTGACTTCCTCAGAACTACATCAATAAAATTTCCTCCGTCAACAGAATAGATAGACGCCATTTCTCCTTTTTCATCAACATGGTAAAGGATTGAGCCGCTATAGAAATAGGTGTTTTCCCCATCTGTAACAAGAGGTACATCTAGTAAATTATCTAATTCACTAAGCTCCTCTACTGAACCGTCAGTTTTATTATAACGCATTAGATTGACTGTACTAGAGGGAAACGTGAACCCTTGAATGACAGCAAAAACATTGTTATTAGTTAAAACATATTTCTCTAAACAACCCGCCGTCCCAGTAAACGAGCTAGGGATCGGAAAAATAGCTTCTTGTTCAATGTTTTTCCCATCAAAACTGTATATCTGCCAATGTGCATCCTTCTCTGTAGCAAAAGTCAATTCATCTTCGAGTTCCATGAACCCAGTTGGATAAAAATCATAAATAGTATCTGCAAAAACGAGATCAACTTGCTCATCCTCTACAGCATAAATATTATCTGTCTCTCCATCAGAACTGGCTTCCACCACAAAAGCAATATGCTCTCCTAGCTTTAGTAATTTGGTCGTATTATCGGGCAACCCTTGTGCAGTTGCAGGTTGTATGCTTGATTCGTGAGTCATGGCATTATTCTCAATGCTTATCCGAAAAGCAATATTAGAATACTCTCCAAACCCCCAGAAAATACCAACATATTCATCAGCAACAGATATCACCTTAGCGTAATCATACATTTTAATTCGACCAGTAAAATTTAGATTAATTTCTGAGAGGTCACGTATATCAAGTAGTCTACTCGCTAATACATATTCGTTATTTACAAGTTCGTAGTCATAGATGATAAAATAACGGTCATCTATTATTGGATTGAATGTGTATCTAGTTTGGTGGATATAATATTGGCTAATATTTTGGTTTTCTAAATCCAAAATCAAAGCATCACTAGATGAGTAAAGTATTATTTTTCCTTCTAAAATTTTGGCAAAACCGATTTTGTTGATGAGTGAAAATTGCATATCCTCGTAGTCGAATAAATGCGTTTGATCTCCATCTATAGAACTATAAATTGAAACCTTATCTTCATCTCTATGCAGCAAAATGAGGTGCTCACCCAACAATCGAAAATCTTCGTACGCTGAATCATTGAATATGAAGTTAGGAATGATATTTTTATTTCCAGTAATTCCATCAAATCGAATTATAAGATTCTCCTGATTTACATATACTAAGTCATTCCCATCATTCTCAATTTTAAAATCTAAGAATGATGCATTTGACATCAAAGCGATCTCTTCCCTAGTATCGATATTCTCAGCAAAATAAGACTTACTATTATTATCATGATAAATAACCTTTAGTATATGATTAGCAAATACATTGTAATAAAAAGCTTCATCATTTTCTTCGATAACTTCTCCATTCTCGCCAAGAAAAAAGGATTTTGATTCATTATTTAAAGCATCTTTTGTATTTACAGAGGGTTGTCTGGTACCAGCATTATACCAATGCGACGGAAACCAACCTTCTGGGATAGTATATCTTACTTCCTTGTTGAGGATAAAGTTATATTTTACAGGTTGAATTCCATCTACAAGATACACAAACTCGTCTATGACGGTCACGAAAAAATCAGTATGAATATTATTATAATTTTTCGAATAAAGATGTTTTAATTCAAAATCATCGCCCAATATATAAACGTGTAATTCATCTTTTGGATTTGTTTTGAGAACATAGTTTGCACCAGCGATTGATTGAACATAAATTTTTTCCTCCTGTACTTCATTTACAATAGAAGTTAATCGTTCCTGACCTAGTAATGAAAGGTAATTAAGGAGTATGAAAATTGGCAGGAGGTACCTCATGGTGTTTGTTTTGTAGTTAGGTCGATTACGTTCTCTCTAAAATTAAGTAAAAATTTTAGAAATAGGAAATTTTACGCTTTCAATACTTCTATTTGCAAAATGCTTGTCAATAAGTAACTGAGATTATAATAGCACTACTATAGTCTCAAACCGTATAAAAAATTTAGCAACCGCCAGAGTTTTGTTATCAAATGAACTTATAAATAACAATTTATCTTAACTTCACGCTCTATGAAAAACAAACAATTAATCCTCTCAAAGCGCCCATTAGGGATGCCGGCGGAAGACACTTGGACGCTTCAGACGCAAGAAGTACCAGCGCTCAAAGAAGGCGAATTTTTATTACAGAATCACTATATATCTCTAGATCCTGCCATGCGTGGGTGGATGAATGATACCAAGTCGTACCTGCCGCCAGTAGGAATTGGTGAAGTGATGCGCGCAGGCAATATTGGTACAGTGATTAAATCTAATAATCACCCAAAGTATAAAGAAGGGGATGTACTCACAGGTTGGGGTGGCGTACAACAATATGATGTAAGTCAAGGAGATAACTACTATCAGGTGGACACAAGTCTAGCCCCTATGCCTACATATATAGGCACGTTAGGAATGCCTGGAATGACGGCTTACTTTGGGATTTTAGAAGTAGGAAAAATCAAAGAGGGAGACACTGTTCTGGTCTCTGGTGCAGCAGGAGCGGTAGGGAGTGTGGTCGGTCAAATTGCTAAAATCAAAGGTTGTCGTGTAGTCGGCATCGCAGGCGGTCCGGATAAGTGTTCTTACCTCACAGACGAACTAGGCTTCGATGCGGCTATCGACTATAAGAATGAAAATATTCATAGCGCACTAAAGGAGCACTGCCCCAAAGGAATCGACGTCTACTTTGATAATGTAGGTGGTGAAATATTGGATGCAGCATTAGCGAGAATCAGAATGCATGCGCGCATCGTGATCTGTGGAGCTATCTCTCAATACAATAATACTACGGCCATCAAGGGTCCTAGTAACTATTTGTCGCTCTTGGTAAACCGTGGAACCATGCAAGGAATGGTCGTCTTGGATTATGCTAGTAAATATTCCGAAGCAGCGATGCAGATGGGTCAGTGGATGATGCAAGGAAAACTTAAAAGTAGAGAAGATATCTACGAAGGGATTGAAAACTTCTACCCTACTTTTCAGCGCTTATTCACAGGAGAGAAAAAAGGGAAACTTGTTTTAAAAGTGATTGAGTAAGATTGTTTATAAAAGTGTTTAACTGTTTAATCGTGTAACTCTTAGTAACTGTGAATTCTCTTTTTTACGAACACACAAATAAACAAATAAACGAATAAACAAATAAACTAATAAACATCCTCCCATGAACGCCATCGTCTGCGAAAAATACGGCCCACCCGCTTCTCTAGTATACAAGGATATAGAGATTAAAGCGCCCGGCCCAAAAGAAGTACAAATAAAAATCCATGCTTGCAGTTTGAATTTTCCGGATACGCTCATCATCCAAGGCAAATATCAATTCAAACCCGAGCTGCCCTTTATACCAGGAAGCGATATAGCAGGTGTCATCACCGCAGTTGGCGACGAAGTCAAACACTTTAAAGTTGACGATGAAGTATTCGGATTTACCATGACGGGTGGCTACGCCGAAATGGTCAATGTGAGTGCAAAAACTATTTTCCCCAAGCCGCCACAAATGTCTTTTACGGTAGCCGCTTCTTTCCTCTTAGCCTACAGTACTTCCTATCATGCTCTGAAAGATCGAGCCCAGTTAAAGCAAGGAGAAACCCTAGTCGTCCTCGGTGCATCTGGTGGCGTGGGACTAGCCGCCATAGAGCTTGGAAAACAAATGGGCGCGCGTGTAATCGCGGCGGCATCCACCGATGAAAAGCTCGCCCTATGTAAAGAACATGGCGCAGATGATATCATCAATTATTCTACTGAAGATCTTAAAGTTCGTATCAAAGAACTGACCGATGGCAATGGTGCTGATGTAATCTATGATCCAGTTGGTGGAAACTATTCTGAGCCTGCACTTCGCGCTATGGCTTACGGCGGGCGTTTCTTAGTAGTTGGTTTTGCAGCGGGCGATATTCCTAAAATCCCCCTTAACCTAGCGCTCCTCAAATCTTGTCAGATCGTCGGCGTTTTCTGGGGCACCTTCGCTACTAAATTTCCGCAGCAGAATATGCAGAACAGTATGGAGCTGATACAGTGGTATGCCCAAGGCGCGCTGACGCCGCATATACATGCGACTTATCCCCTAGCGGACGCGAGAAAAGCCTTGGAGGAGATGTTGGAAAGGAAGGTGATGGGGAAGGTAGTGGTGGTTAATTAAACTACTTCTTTACAGACATTATAAATTAATTACTCAAGTTTCGGTGTCTTACATAAATGTTTCTCTGAATCATATTTTGTTTGTAATTAAAAATTTAAGGCCGTTCTCTCACTTACTTTTTTGCCGTAAAAAAGTAACAAAAACCTCTCGGAGGTGTAAATTTCTTCACGCTTACTCAT